>Ga0209345_10001651_pt1 | contig 26284 bp, 26 predicted proteins | sample Cruoilmetagenom7_FD_187294 | JGI IMG/M metagenome (GOLD analysis project Ga0209345, IMG submission 187294) | Oil polluted marine microbial communities from Coal Oil Point, Santa Barbara, California, USA - Sample 7 (SPAdes) (version 2) | ecosystem: Environmental > Aquatic > Marine > Oil seeps ...
GTTGCCAGTATCTTTCGCCGGTGGCTTCGCGGGGATGTATGTGATCGGTTATTCGATCAATATGCTCACAATGGTGGGATTGCTGATCGTAATAGGCATTCTGATGGACGATGCGATTGTCATTTCGGAGAATGTCGCCGCGCACCGGAAGCGTGGCAAGAGTACGCTTGATTCGGCTGTGGATGGTGCGAAAGAAGTGCTGCCTAGCATTTTCGCGTCGTTCCTTACGACGGCATTTATTTTTGGTTCTCTAGCTTTTCTACAAGGCGACATTGGTCAGGTGTTACGGGTTATTCCGGTGGTGATGCTGATTGTGCTCACCGTTAGTCTGGCCGAGGCATTTTTGATTTTGCCGAACCATCTCCATCATTCAATGATGCACGCGCCGCGCAAGGAGGGGCGGGTGCAGCAGTGGGTGAATAGCCAACTCGAATGGATGCGGGATTATATTGTTGGAACTCTGGTTGATGCGTGTGTGTCTTGGCGCTATCTGACATTGGGTGTCGTTGTGTGCTGTTTTCTTGGTGCGGTGAGCATTATGGCAGGGGGGTATGTGAAGTTCATAGCATTCCCTGAGCTTGATGCGGACACACTGGAGGCGCGAGTCTTACTGCCGCAGGGGACGCCTTTGGCGCGCACGGAGGAGGTGGTTGCCCGTGTGGTTGCGGCGGCGCGGAAGCTCAACAAAAAAATGACGCCACAGCAGCCTAAATCTCAAGTGTTAGTGCGGGCCTTGACGGTTGAATACAATCGCAACGATGACGCTTATGAAACCGGGCCGCACGTTGCCACCGTGCGTCTTGATTTGCTGAGTGCCGAGGTGCGAAAGACGTCTTCGGATGACTTCCTCAATGCGTGGCGGAGCGAGATTGGCAACTTACCGGATGTCATCAACTTGAAGTTTACCCCCTCACGGCTCGGGCCAGGAGGGCGTGCGATTGATGTTCAGCTGCGGGGCAATGATCTTAAGCAGTTAGATGTCGCGGCGAGGAAATTGGTGGCGTGGCTCTCACGTTACAAAGGGGCTTACGATATTTCGGGCGACCTGCGGCCTGGCAAGCCGGAGATCAATGTTCGGCTGAAGCCGGAGGCTGCCAACCTAGGTCTTGACGGGCGCACGATTGCCGATCAGTTGCGGAGTGCCTATTTCGGCTCGACTGTAAGCGAAATTCAAGTCGGGCCAGAACTGATTGAAATTGATGTACGTCTTGTTGGGCGGGACCGCAGCAGCATTGCCAATCTCGAAAATTTCTTGGTGGTGACATCGAAAGGGAAGAATGTGCCTCTGTCGGCTGTTGCCGTGCTGGAGCGGCGGCGGGGGTATGCACGAATTAACCGGGTGAATGGGCTGCGGACCGTGACGATCCAAGGCAGCGTTGATACGGACCAGGCTAATGCTTCGCAAATTATCAGCGATACCATGCGGCGGTTTGTGCCGAAACTTGAAGCAGCGCACCCTGGGGTGGTTGTGGTGCTTGAAGGACAAAACAAGGAGGGGGCCATTGTACAGAAGTCGATGCTGTCCGGTTTTGTCATTGGTTTGATTGGCGTCTTTTTGCTGTTGAGTTTTCAGTTTCGAAGCTATTTGGAGCCGATTGTGGTGATGTTGGCGATCCCGCTGGCGTTGATTGGAGTGATACTGGGTCATCTCGCGATGGGATTGGATATCTCGATGCCATCGATGTTGGGGTTTGTGTCGCTGTCGGGGATTGTGGTCAACAACTCGATCTTGATCGTTGGTTTTATAAAGTCCGGGCATGAGAATGGGCTCAGTGTGCACGACGCCATTTTGGAAGCCAGCAAAGCGCGGTTCCGAGCGGTTTTTCTGACCAGTGTTACCACCGTCCTGGGGCTGATGCCGATGCTGGTTGAGACGAGTGTGCAGGCGCAAATTCTGATCCCTTTGGTGACCAGTTTGGCATTCGGGTTGATGGCTTCAACCGTGCTTGTGCTGATTGTGGTACCGGCGTTTTATATGGTGCTGGATGATTTTGGCATGAGTACACTTGAGAAACCTGAGGGCTGAGAATTGAGGCCTCGTCGGCTTCACTAAGGATCTGCGGTTTGTGATCTGGGATATTGCGTTCGGTATTATTTATTTTTGAGATGCCCGGCTTCCCAACCAATTAGCGCTTGTTTGCGGGTTAGGCCCCAGTGGTAGCCGCCGAGTGAGCCATCGGTTCTGAGTACACGATGACAGGGGACGACGAATGATATGGGGTTGCGGCCAACGGCTGAGCCAACTGCACGTGAGGCGGTTGGATTGCCGATATGGCGGGCAATGTCAGTGTAGCTAACTGAGCGGCCCATGGGAATTTTGAGTAGCGCTTCCCACACGCGAACTTCAAAATCTGTGCCGATCATTACCAGGCGAACCGGACGTTCCAGCGACCAATCCGTGGCATTGAAGATGCGGGTGGCGAATTTCTCAGTGCGCTCTGAAGCTTCGATATAGGTGGCACGCGGCCACCGACGTGTCATGTCTGCCAGGGCCTCGGAGCGCATTTGTTCCCTGTTTTGGCCCTTGTCTTGGCCTGTGTCCTCATTGACGAAGGCCAGGCCGGCTAAGCCGTGATCGGTGATCAGCAGCAGTGCTTCTCCAAATGGACTGGGATGGAAGCCATAGGCGATTTCGAGGCCTTCACCACGGCGTTTATAGTCGCCTGGCGTCATTGCTTCGTGGTTGGTGAAGAGGTCGTGTAAACGGCCGCCGCCGGACAAGCCTACATCGTGAGCGCAATCAAGAACGCTGGAAGAGTCTTGTAAGCGTTGACGAGCGTGATCCAGAGTGATGGCTTGGAGAAATTCCTTCGGGCTCAAGCCGCACCAGCGTTTGAACAAGCGCTGACAGTGTGAGGGGCTGAGGTGGAGGTGTTCTGCAAGGGATTGAAGATCGGGATGGTCGGTCCAGTTTTCCGACAAGAAGGCTATCGCACTGCGGACGAGATCATAATCGCGAGTGCCTTTGGATGGCAATTTAGTGAGTGGTTCGATGGTGGTGGAGTTTAGCATGTGCGTTGCCCCTTGAAAGCTAGAGCAATTTCCGAATGGTCTATGGCTAAGCGATTTTGGCTGATCGGGAAAAACGGCTCTGATATCCTAAACGTAGCGTATCTTTGTCCGAACAATAGGTAATGGAACCGGCTTAAGCGACCCGTTTCCTGCTAGGCGTGATATTTCTGTTGGTTTAGGCAGGTAGCTGGGTTCTGCGAGCGTGGAGTTCAGTGCTCAGAATGTGAGCGAATGATCGGCGATCCTCATTGCTGAGGAATGTCCCGAAACGAAATTGACGACCATGAGAAACAATGTGCAGCGCTGTGCGACCGCTGGGTTCTTCGTCCAGTCGGACCTTGGCCCAATAGGTATTAAAATCAAATGTTTCGGGTGGGGCATCAGGGGCGACACGGGTGATTGTAAGGGTGGATGGTGAAATTTCGACCTTTTCATAACGGCGGGCAGCTTTGTAATTTGCGCGGAAGGCATAGTATATCAGTGCGACATCCAGGCCGAGAAATCCTGTCACCGGCCAGGCACCCATCGACAGGAAGGCTATGCCGACAGCAAAGCTTATGCCGCCGATTGCCATCATCAGGATCAGAAATCCAGTGGGGCTTAGGGAACAGTTCGGGGTTAGGATGGCGCGAAACGGCGGCCTGGTCGACGGCTTAGCCGTTGGTTTGGTCGGTGATGCTATTTCAGGCGTCTGCATGAGACTAAGCTAGTACAATGTAAGTCAGTGGGGAATTGTTTTATAGTCATGACAGATCCGAAAACGAGGCCGAAAACCGGGAAATCTACTGGGAAGTCTGCTGGGAAAGCGCCAAGCAACAAGGCTGGGGCGCGAAAAGGTAAGCCGGCAAAGCGATTGGTTCGTTCTAAGATTCCGATGTCGGTTGTGCAGGAGATCTTTGATCGCTTTGCCAAGGCCGATCCGGAACCAAAGGGCGAGTTGGAGCACGTCAACGTCTACACTTTATTGGTGGCTGTTGTGCTTTCGGCGCAGGCGACTGACGCGGGCGTGAACCGAGCAACACGAGGGTTGTTTGCGGTTGCCGATACGCCAGAGAAAATGGTTGCGCTGGGTGAAGAAAAGGTGCGCGATTTCATTCAGACGATTGGTCTTTTTCGCAATAAGGCCAAAAATGTCATAGCACTTTCAGAGGCGTTGTTGAGTGAGTTTGGGGGTGAGGTGCCGCCGGATCGTGATGCGCTTGAGACGTTGCCAGGAGTGGGGCGAAAGACGGCCAATGTGGTTATGAACGTTGCATTTGGCCAGCCGACGATGGCGGTGGATACGCATGTGTTCCGGTTGGCGCATCGGCTAGGGCTGGCGCCAGGGAAAACACCGCTCGATGTTGAGGAGAAGCTTGTTAAAATTGTGCCACCTGAGCACGGGGTTCATGCGCATCATTGGCTCATTCTGCATGGGCGTTACATTTGCAAGGCACGGAAGCCTGAATGCCATCGCTGTATCATTCGCGATCTATGTATCTTTCAGGATAAGACGCCAACTCCGGCTTAACGGCAAAGATGGGTGAGCGAGCATAAGGCAAGAGTTGGCAATGCGGATATTAGGATGTTGAGATGAATAGCGACAATGACGCGTTGGGTTTTGAGGCCTATAAAAAGCCTCGCGTGAAACCGCGCGTCGGGCTGTTTGTGACATGTCTGGTCGATGCAATGAGGCCATCGATTGGGTTTGCGTCGATCAAGTTGTTGGAGGACGCCGGGTGCCAGGTGGAGGTGCCAAGTCTGCAGACTTGTTGTGGGCAGCCTGCATTCAATAGCGGAGCGGATGATTACGCGCGGGCAATTGTCAGTCAAGTGATCGACGCGTTTGAAGCGTTTGACTATGTGGTTGTGCCGTCGGGTTCATGCGCGGGGATGCTGAAAGTGCATGCGGCGGAGTTGTTTGTGGATGACCCCCAGCGGATGGCCGGCTATGCGGTGTTTTCTCAGAAGACTTTTGAGATCATGAGTTTTCTGCGCGATGTGATTGGTTATCAGCCAGAGGGAGTGCGGTATGACGGCGTTGTGGCCTATCACGATGCGTGTGCCGGCCTACGGGAATTGGACATTCATGATCAGCCGCGTGCATTGCTTGATGGTGTTGAGGGGCTCAGCCGGGTGCCGCTTGAAGGTGACAATGTTTGTTGCGGTTTTGGCGGTACCTTTTGTGTGAAGTATCCGGATATTTCCAACGAGATTGTCGAGGACAAGGCACGTTGCATTGCTCGCAGTGGTGCGGATACGCTGCTTGCCGGTGACCTTGGGTGCTTGATGAATATGGCAGGGAAGCTTAGCCGCGAAGGGCAGAGTGTGAAGGTTTTTCATACGATTGAGGTGCTTGCAGGAATGGCTAATGGCCCTGGCATTTGCCAATCTGCCGGCGATATGCGTTCTGAGGAAGCATCTGCATTACCAACGGATGCTGCAGGGTCTTCGACAAAGGCTCGCTCGTGATGCGGCAAACCTCTGACAAGTTCAAAGCTAATGTGACGGCGGCTTTGCAGCGGCCAAATCTTCGGGTGGCGCTCAATCGAACAACGACGCTTTTGCAAACTCGCAGAGCCGGGGTGATTGCTGATTTTCCAGAATATGAAGAGGTGCGCGATGCAGGGCAAAGGATCAAGGATCACACGCTTGAAAACCTGGATCATTACCTCGTAGAGTTTGAGAAAAACGCCATCGCGTCAGGTGCCAAAGTGCACTGGGCATCGACGCCCAAGGAAGCCACCGACACGATTTTAGAGATTTGCAAGGCGCATGATGCGAAGTCCGTCACGCGGGTGAAATCGATGCTCGGCGAGGAGATCGGCATCGGTGAAGCGTTGGCGGCAAACGGCATTGAGCGGGTTGAAACAGATCTGGCTGAGCACATCATTCAACTTGCGGGTGATCCGCCGTCGCACATCGTGATGCCGGCGATGCATAAGACGCATGAGGATGTGGCGGAGCTGTTCCGGCGCAAGCACGCCGAGCCGCCTGAAAGCGATGACGTGGGAGAGCTTGTTGAAAGCGCACGGCGGGAGTTGCGGCCGAAGTATGTGAGTGCCGACATTGGGATTTCGGGTGCGAACTTTATTGTCGCTGACACCGGCTCGGTGGTTACTGTCACCAATGAGGGGAATGCAGAACTGACAACAGCGCCACCGCGGGTTCACATCGTGAATGTTGGGATCGAGAAGTTAGTGCCGACGACCGAGCATTGTTCAGTGTTTATCCGGCTGTTGGCGCGAGCGGCGCTTGGCACCGAGATTACGCAATATACGACATTCCACAACGGGCCGAAGCGTTTGGGCGATTTGGATGGCCCGGAAGAGATGCACATTGTGCTGGTTGATAACCGGCGGACGGAGATGCTTGCCGACTTTTTGCGGCCTATGCTTCGGTGCATTCGATGTGGGGCATGCATGAACCATTGCCCGGTTTATGGTGCGATCGGGGGGCATGCTTATGGGGGTGTTTATCCTGGACCGATGGGTTCGGTTCTGACGCCGGCGATGACGAGTCTGAAACAGGCGGGTGATTTGCCGAACGCCTGCACGCTCAATGGGCGTTGCAAGGAGGTTTGCCCGGTGAATATCCCACTGCCGGATCTTATGCGGCGTTTGCGCGAGAAGCAGTGGCGAGAGAACCTGACGCCGCGTTCTTTCCGATTTGGACTTGGGGTTTGGGCATTTGCCGTCAGGCGACCGTGGCTCTATCGGCTAGGAAGCAGGGTTGGAGTGGGGGTCATGCGGCTTTTGGCTGGGCGGCGCGGTCGTTTATCAATTTTGCCCGGGGCTGGGGGGTGGACGCGGCATCGTAATTTGCCAGCGCCGGAAGGCGCGACGTTCATGCAGCAATATAAGCGCGTGAAACGTGGCGCTCGTGGCAATGGTGAGGCTTAAGCATGAGTGACAGGTCAAATGAGGCCCGCGCGGCCATTTTGGGACGCATCCGTTCGGCTTTGGGTCGTGGTCCGCTTGATGCAGAGCGGATCGTGCGCGAGAGGCAAGCCTTGCTGCCATCTGTTGAAACGTTGCAGCCGAAGTTTGATGATTTGAGCAATCGGCAACGGTTTATTGCGCGCGCAACGTCTGAGAGATTGACGGCAACGGTCGATGAGGTTTCTGACATGCCATCGGCTGTGACAGCGGTTTATAGATACTTGCAGCGTTTGAAATTGGAGACGCGGATTGCGCTGCCGCCGATGCCGCGTTTGCGAGATCTTGATTGGAGCGATATTGAGGTTCATCACGACATCACGCCGAATGAACCGGTGGCTGTCGGGCTTGCTGATTATGCAATTGCCGAGACAGGGACGCTTGTTTTCACGTCGCGACCCGAGAGCCCGACATTATTTAACTACATGCCGCTGCATCATGTAATCCTGGTCGAGGCGGCGACGATCCTACGCTACATGGAGGATTACTGGGGGATCGTGCGCCGACAAGGTAACGTGCATCCTCGCAATACTAATTTCATCACCGGCACCAGCGGCACGGCTGATATCGAGGCCAAAAATATTCGCGGTGCGCACGGGCCGCGCTACATGCATATCGTGATTGTTGGAGAAGATGCGAGGGTAGAATCTTAATGCCTGCCAGACATGTTTAGGCGTGGGCTAGATTAAGCGTAGCGTGGTTTGGGCCGATGCTTGGTTTGAGCCAGGGTTATCAGCCGTTGCCGGAGCCCCCCTGAATGCCCCAATGGCCGTCAATTTTAGTGATGATGTAGAGCGAATAATAGACGCCGATCTCGCTATTGTCGGCACGTAAGCGCCGAAAAGTCAGGCTGACATGCGCCTTGGTTGGCGATGTGTAGATCGCTTCCATTTTGATGAGGACGCTATGATGCCAACCGTCGGCACGGGTCTTGTTACGGAAGTTTTCCAATGGGTTGGCGTTGGCATCCGGATAATGGGTGACGATGCCTTTTGAATCGATGCGAAAGTGGGGGAAATTGAAAGCCTTGACGACGCCTGCTGCGTCGCCCCCATTGAGGGCAGCAAAGTAACTGTGCACCACATCGAAGGCTTGCTGCGCAATAGTTTGATCAATTTCCATTGGGGTGTCCTGACTAGAGCATGTCCATTCTTGACGGAGTTGCTTGGCCTGATGGAGTTATTTGGGCATTCGTTAGGGACTCACGTCGAGCTGAGCCATTCAGGCTGGTCTCCGCCTAGTGTCGGGGTGGGCCGTAACCAGTGGGGTGGCGTTTGTGAGAGATTCAGGACGGGGCCGAGGTGACGCAATCGGCCTTGGGCGGTGGCAGATTCTATGCGTAGCGCGTCGAGTTCGTCTGGTGAGAGGTCCATGTCCGGCTGAGAGAATTCGGTCTTGCCTTGACGGTAGATGAACATACCGGATTGGCACAGCGAGACGCGGACGTGGTAGCTGCCACCTTCGCGGGCCCGGCGTGCTAGTGCCAGCAATATGCCATAAGCGCCAAGGTAGCCCGTGGTGTAGTCGCAGGCGGCGGCGGGCAGGAGGGCGGGGTGATCCGGGGTTCCGTCATTGCAAATGCCAGTGACGGTCTGGGCAACCTGCTCCCAGCCTGCGCGATGGCTGAGGGGGCCGTCAGTGCCGAAGCAGCTTATTGAATTATAGATGATGCCGGGCCGGATTTTTGCCAACTCTTCGGGGCCGAAGCCAAGGCTGTTTAACATGCCAGGGCGGTAACCCTGGGAGAAGACATCCGCGGTGGCCGCCAGTTCTTTGAGTTTTGCGGCATCTTGGGCATTTTTGAGATTGAGGTAGCAACTACGTTTGCCATGGCTGGTGTCCATGACGTGTTCTTTGATTTGAGGTAATCCGTTGGCTGTCACCATGAGTACGTCGGCGCCATTTTCAGCCAGCGTGCGAGCCGCAATCGGTCCAGCGAGAATGCGCGTCAGGTCTAGAGCCCGGATGCCACTTAGGGGCTGTTGGCGGTCTTTCCGGCCGCGTTCTTGGCCAGAATCCGGGAATGGTTCCGGGGCGCTGTCGCCGATCTTGATGATCTCGACAATTGGTTTGGTGCTGAGGGCTTGGCCGTGCGGATGGTTGAGCCACTCAGCGTTGGTGCGGACCATGGCACCGCAGGCACGGACTTCGTCAATGGCGGCCTCCAATTCGAGTGCATCCCATTGAGCAACGGCTTTGCCGACGGCTTGCGGTGTGGCTTCGCAACCGAGGACGCCGAGGACGCGCTTTTGCAAGTTTGGTAGGCCGAAATGGGGCAGGAACCAGCGGCCGTCCTTGGTGGGCCAAGGCTGGGTTAGCTTCCGCATGGCCTCGTGAGTCTTGCTGACGACTGGCATGAAGGTGCCGTTGGCGTCGGGCGTTTGCATATAGTAGGTGCTGCGTAAGGTGGCGGCGGCACGGCGCGTGTCGATTTCTATCGCTTGTCGTTGCCCGGTTTTCAGCTCCCAAATATCGCTGATCGCAACGCCAACGCCTGCCAAGACGGCGGCGCAGACTTCACCAATTTTAAAGCGGGTTGAAAATACCGGGTCGGAGCCAGTGATTTCTACTTCACTAGTTGCGGGTAACGCGTCGCCCCTGACTGCGATGACTTCTTTGAATGCGCTGCGCATGACGTTTCCCCTGATATCTCTGGTCCCCTGATATCTCTGGAGCCGGTTCTTATTCCGGTTCCGGCAGATAGGTCCGGGTGCGAGCGTAATGCATGGCAGCGTCAGGAGCCAGCGGCTTGGTCTCAGTTAATGTTCTATTTGGTTTGCCTCCTTTGGAGGTTCGATCTGTTCGATTGGTTTTTGGGGTTCGACAGCGCGACGATAGAGATGCCAAGTCGCATGCCCGATGATGGGGAGCGTGATCAGCATGCCTAGGAACGCGGAAAGTATCGAGAGGAAGGTCAATAGGCCGATGAGGATACACCAGACGATCAGGGGAACAGGGTTGGCAATCACCAAGCGGACGCTGGTGACCATGGCGGTGACAAAATCAATGTCGCGCTCATAGAGCATGGGGAAGGATATGACCGAGATCGAGAAGACGCCAAGTGCGATGAGAGCGCCGGATACATTGCCAAGCAAAAGGAAGAAGATGCCAGTGGGTGTTGTGAAGAGTTTTTCGAGGAAGTCTGGGCCGAAGGATTGAAAGCCCATGAAGCCAAAAAACAAGAATGCCGCGATGTCCATCCAAATGACAAGGGCGAAGCCGGTGACCAGCGCCATCCATCTGATGTCGCGGCGGCCAGCCTCTTTGATGGCTGTCCATACATTGGGCCAGGTTACCGGTTCGGATTTTTCCAAGATGTCGGAAACGGCATAAAAACCGATTGCTGCGAAGGGGGCGATGAGCGCAAATCCCATGGCAAGCGGGTAGGCAAAATAGGGCAGGCCAAAGTACCATAAAAGGGCTACGATCAACCAGCCAGCGGTCACGAATAATCCACTGAAGATAAGGCCATAGAGTGGTGCCGCCCGGAAATCCTGAAGCCCCATACCGATTACTTCGACAAGGTCGCTGATCGATATTCGGCGTACCTTTGGCCATTGACTAGCTTGTGGCATTTGTTTTGCTCCCCGCCCTGAATCTCTAGCCTTGCCGCCCTCAGCTTCGAGTTTGGTCTCGTGCCCAGGTCTTGCCGCTTGTTTCTTAGATGTTCAGCTTGCTGTATGCGCAAAGTGGCCGTCATTGATCTTAATCAAGATAGTCGAGATCTCGATCAAGATAGTTGGATGTAAGCTTACAGGGGAGTTAATCTCATTTTATCCAAGACTGCTAGTGGACCGCACCAGACCGCTCGGGCGAGCGGTCTGGTGCGGTGTTATTTTAGTTAGGCGAAAAAAGCGCTTAGCTCGGCTATCACTTCCTGCGGGGATTCTTCGGCGAGGTAGTGGCCGGTTGGCAAGCTGTGGCCGGTGACGCGGCTGTTGGTGAAGGTCTCCCAAATTGCGAGTGCATCATACCAGGATTCGATTTTGGCTTTCTTGCCCCATAGAACATGCAGCGGGCAGGTGATTTTCTGCCCGCGCGCGCGGCTTTCACGATCATGATCGAGGTCAATGGTGATGGCGGCGCGGTAATCTTCGCACATGCCGCGAATCATATCTGGATCGCGCGCGGCTTTGAGATAGTCGGCCAGCGCGGTTGGATCGAAGAAGTCGGATGATTTCGGCTCGCGAGAGGTGTGTGCTTGAAACCACGCTTCAGGGGCGGCTGAAATTACATTTTCGGGGAAGGGATGCGGTTGAGCGAACCAGAACCAGTGATAATAACCCTGGGCAAAGGCCATGTCGGTACGTTCAAAATGGGCGAGGGTTGGGATGATATCAAGAACGGCGAGTTTGCGGACGGCTTGGGGCTGATCGAGAGCCAGGCGGTGGGCTACACGGGCACCGCGATCGTGGCCGGCGAGGTAGAAGGTGTCGTGGCCATAGTGGCGCATGAGGGCGATCAATTCGCGGGCCATTGCGCGTTTGGAATAGGATGCGTGATCCTCGGTTGCAGGGGGCTTGTGGGAGCCGCCATACCCGCGCAGGTCAGGGCAGATGATATGGAATTTCTCGGCAAGGGCTGGCGCCACCTTGTGCCACATCGCATGGGTTTGCGGATTGCCGTGCAGCAGTAACAGGGCTGGTTTTACTTGGGCTTTTTTGGCGTGGGCGCTTTTAGAATGACTTGGTCCGTTGGGAAGGTTGTGACGAAGCCGAATCAAGCCTTCGCCGGTGTCGACATGGGTCAGTTCGAAGTCATCGAAAAACATCTGATGTCTCTGTTTTTGATTCTAGGTTAGCGTATCACGGGAGCGGCGCCATAAGAGTGGTGTGATGAGAGCGGTGTTAGGCGGCTTTTTCGTCGAAACGGACTTTGATGCCTGCTTTGGCCATGTGCCTTTTGGCTTCGGGGATGGTGTAGGTGCCAAAGTGAAAAATTGATGCGGCAAGGACGGCGCTGGCGTGGCCTTCAGTAACGCCGGCGGCTAGGTGATCAAGCGTGCCAACCCCACCAGAGGCGATGATGGGGATTGAGACTGCATCGGCGACGGCGCGGGTGAGTTTCAGGTCGAAGCCGGATTTGGTGCCGTCTTTATCCATTGAGGTCAGCAGGATTTCTCCGGCGCCCAGGGCTGCAACCTCTTTTGCATATTCGATCACATCTATGCCTGTCGGCTTGCGGCCGCCGTGGGTGAAAATCTCCCAACGATCGGGCGCGTCACCGGTGGAAACTCTCTTGGCGTCAATGGCTATGACTATGCACTGGGTGCCGAATTTTTCCGAGGCGTCCTTCACCAACTGGCGGTTGGCGACGGCTGCAGTATTTATTGAGACCTTGTCGGCGCCCGCCTCCAGAAGTTTGCGGATATCGTCGAGGGTGCGGACACCGCCACCAACCGTCAGCGGCATGAAACAGCACTCGGCAGTGCGTTGGACGATGTCGAGGAGAATTCCTCGGTCCTCATGACTTGCGGTAATATCGAGGAAGCAGAGCTCGTCGGCGCCGGCTGCGTCGTAAGCGGTTGCGGATTCGACCGGATCGCCTGCGTCTATGAGGTCGACAAAGTTAATGCCTTTGACCACACGGCCTTCTTTCACGTCGAGGCAGGGAATGATGCGCGTCTTTAGCATGGTGTGTTTCTCTGGGTGCGTTTCTATTGACGGACTGTGCTTCGCGCGGGGCTGTGTTATGTGCTGGCGATATTTGATAGAGTATTTTGTAGCGAGGTGATCGATGGTGGTAAACGAAAAACAGAAATCGACTGGCGAGTGGCTTGATCGCCGGGAGGTGGGGGAACTTTCCAGGGCAGTGAAGAGGCAGAAGCTTAACCGCGCACAGCACGCCCTGTTGCGGCGGCTTATCGCAGGTGTTGAGAAAAGCGAGAGTGGGGCGGGACTGGAAAGGACGGTGCGGTTCAATCTGCAGGTGTTGGATACGCAGATACGTGATGTGCTGGCGCGGGCGGATGATGGTACGTTTGATGAAGATGCAATTGCCAAGATGCCGGATCGGATGCATCAGCGCATTGAAGAGCGACTTGGCAAAGTTGAGTTGCGGCTGTCCAGCGAAGAGGCGCAACGTAAGATCAAGGACTATTCAACGACGACGTTTAAGTGCGTGAAGGATTTTGAGACGTGCCAGGAGGCCAAGTTGGGCCGGAAGTCCAAGGCAGGGGCTAGCTACTGGTGTACGATTGCACTTCTGGTGTGTCTGGCGCGAGAAATTGGCGAGGCATTTGTGACCGGGACAAAGAAAAAGTCGTGACGGTTGATATTGCTTGGGGGAAGCGCTGCTTGGAGAGGCACCTCAAGCTAAAATAATCAGGCTTTAACTCTTTTTTGCGTGTTTGGCTGCGACTGCGAGAATGTGATCGATGGCGATGGCACAGGCTTTTTCATTGTCTTCGGATTTGGGGTCGAGGCCCGTAACAGCCATGGCGTCGATACGCGGGACTTGTTCGAGAAGGTCACGGATTGTTTCGACGCTCGGCCCATCTTTGAGGGCATGGGCGTTCGTGCGCACGGTCATGGCATCGTGCACGTCCATATCGAGATGAACATAAGTTGTGGCTGTTGATGTGAGACGTTGGAGAGCGCTTGGGAGGTTTGCCGTCACCAAGGCTTGATGGGCTATGATAGAGGTATGCTCGGCGTCATCGATCTCGCGGGCGCCAAACAAGGTGGCATTGGCGAGTGAGGCTGGTGCTTTGAGGCCGGCATAATTGCTCGCCATAGCTTGCCATGCCTGGCCGGTGGCTGTGGCCAGCGCCATGCCTTCAAGCAGGCCCGATGTTGTTGTTTCCGGGGTGTTGAGATCAGGGTGGGCGTCGCACCAAAGGATGGCAGTCGTGGGATCGTTTAGTCCTGAGATTGCACCGACTGCCGCGATTGTGCAACTGCCACACAGGATTATGGCGAGTTCGCCCTCGGCTTTTGCTTTGGCAACGTCGGCTGCGATTTGGCCTGCGAGCTCGAAGCCAGAAGCTAGCTCTTCCGGGTATGGGTCCTCGGCCATTAAAAAAGTTTCGAGCACCTGATGGCCGGCGTCGCTGAGGCGTTTAGGAAGGCCCGCGTCCCGTAATGCCCATGGTAGGTCGCACCAGGTGGCGCCAAAGGGTTGGTTTGGCCAGTAGGCGTAAATCAATGAGATGGCTTTGGTCATGAGAATTTGGTCTTTGGTCTCTGGTATGGGCGCAGTTTTCAGTGAGCGGCATTCTTCGCAATGCGGCGGAGTGCTTCGGGCACGTCGATGCGGCCATCATAGAGGGCGCGGCCTGAAATGGCACCTTCCAGTATCGCGTGTTCGGGCTCCAGCAGGGCATCGATATCGTCCATTGAGGCAAGCCCGCCGGACGCGATGACGGGGATTGAAACTGCACGGGCGAGTTCCAGCGTTGAGAGTAGATTGAGGCCTTTCAGAATGCCATCGCGGTCGATGTCGGTATAGATGATGGCTGAGACGCCAGCGTCTTCAAAGCGTTTGCCAAGATCGATCGCGGTTAGCTGGCTGGTTTCAGCCCAGCCTTCGACGGCGACCTTGCCGCCCTTGGCATCGATGCCAACGGCGATGCGGCCAGGAAAGCGTTTGCAGGCCTCGTGGACAAGCTCGGGGTCGCGTACTGCAACTGTCCCCAAAATGATGCGGCGGACGCCTTTGTCGAGCCAGGCTTCGATTGTGGCCATATCACGGATGCCGCCGCCGAGTTGTGCAGGGATCGAAATGGTTTCAAGGATTACTGTGACGGCCTCGCCATTTATCGGCCTACCTTCGAATGCGCCGTTGAGATCGACGATATGCAACCAGTTGAAGCCCTGGCGTTCGAAGTCCCGGGCTTGGGCGGCAGGATCCTTATTGAAGACCGTGGCCTGGTCCATCTCGCCGAGTTTAAGGCGGACGCAATTGCCGTCCTTCAAGTCAATTGCTGGGAACAGGATCACCGGCGCTGCCTTCTTTCTTGGTGGCTCGCGAACAAGCCAAGCGTGTTCGCCATCAGATTGCTATTTTGTTTTGCGATGGATGCGAGGTTCGTGCTTCTTGATAGCCGTTTTTGATAGCTGCTTACAAGCACACGAAGTTTGATCTAACTGTCAGAATGTGAGTGTCAAGCAGAGTTGGTTTCCATCGTGTCCTCATTAAGCACATTTCTCGAACCACTGCCTTTGAAACATCGTGGGCCGGTTCGTTCGTTGAGTGAAGCCGATGCGGTCGATATCTGGATCGCCCGCTGGTTGCAAATCCGCCGGAAAGATCTGCTTGCGCGGTATGGTTGCGATCCGCGACGGCTCTATGAGGTGTGGGCGGGGGTCAAGCATCCTGCGGCGCGCTCGAAGGCGTTGGAGCTTTTCCAGAAGCAGTACCCTAGCTTGATCGACCGGGTTGATTTTGGACGGCATCGGCCCGTTCCACGCAATATTGACAACCCCGACCAACTTTCACTGTTTGAGTAATGGTATGGGGTAAGTGCATTTCTCTCATCTAGTAATCATTGTGATCAATGATCACCAGACCGGAACGATCAACGGATTGGCACGATGCACAATTTTCGTTGTCCGGGGTTTCGATTTGGAAGTGTTGCGGCGGGCAAATAAATAATAGGAACATTATGAGAACTTTTGCTGGACGCAAATTGCGATTCATGTGATGTTCTCTTTGCGTTCTCAAGCGAAGCTTTCCCCAAGAACGCAAGTGCAGGGCCGCGATGGCGACCCAGGTGTCGCGTTAGCGTTTTGCGTTTTGTGTTGCGTTCCCTCTTTGAGTTGCCGCCCCGAACCTTTGCCCAACATGAGAGCCACGCCATGACAACGTTCCTGATCTCCTATGACCTTGCCGCCCCGCAGACTAACAAGCATGCGATCGCTTCGGCCATCATGATGTTGGGTGAGACGTGGTCGCGACCGCTTGAGCAGTCCTGGTATATTCGTGCGGATATCGAGGAACGGGATATCGAGTTGGTTTTGTCGGCGTTGCTTGGTGATGATGACGGTTTGTTGGTGCAAGCAGTGGAACGCGACGCGGTCTTGGCCAACACATCGCTACGATGGTTTAAGCAACGTCGCACGCCGATTGCTGGTGACGACAACAATGTCGTTGTTTTCCCAATTGTACCCGAGCCGCCGACGGTGCCGAGCGAGACTGAAGCGCCATTGTCTTACGCTGAGGCAAGTTGAGGCGCTGAAGCAAGTTGAGGTTGGACCAAACTTCCGAGCCACTGCCTGCATTCGATTTCAAGGTGCCCTTTATGGGCGCCCTAGAAGAATTTCCTTATGGGGTCCATTGCAGGAAATTGGCCAACAGTTGTAGGCCGAGGGTTTGGCTTTTTTCTGGGTGGAACTGGGTTCCGACTATGTTGTCGCGACCAACCATAGCGGTGACGGCTTCGCCATACTCGGTCTGAGCGATGAGGTTTTGGGGCTCTTTGACAACCAAGTGGAATGAGTGAACGAAGTAAGCGTGCAGTCCCCGGGGCCCCAGAGGAATGCCCGCGAGGAGAGGGTGGTCGCGACAGGGATCGAGAGTATTCCAACCCATGTGCGGGATTTTGAGTGCCGGGTTATTAGGTTTGAGTGGGGTTACGTCTCCACCGATCCAGCCTAGCCCTGGTGTAATCCCAAACTCGAGCCCGCGTTCGGCCATCAATTGCATGCCAACGCAGATGCCCAAGAAGGGTCGGCCGTGCTTGATGACGGTGTCTTCAAGGGTTTCAATCATCCCGGGGATGGCTGTTAGGCCGGCTTTACAGTCAGCAAACGCGCCAACGCCCGGCAGAACGATGCGATCTGCTGCCGCGATGTCTTCAGGCTTTGATGTGACAAGTACGTGGGCCTCAATGCCCCGCTCGCGGGCGGCGCGTTCGATCGCTTTGTGGGCCGAGTGGAGGTTGCCTGAGCCATAATCAATGATGGTGACGTTTTGCATATGGGTTTGTTTTTTATTTTCGAAATGAAAAGCCACTGAGCCGTCCGGTTCGCTTTGGTGGAATGATTTCGCCGGTGACTGGAGGCACGCTGGACCGGGCGCCGGTGGTGGTGTGGAGTCCGCCTGCCGTGCCGGGAGGTGTCAAGTTTCCGGTGGCAACGGCTGGAATTGTGCTGAGCCAGCTTTTGAAAAAGCGTCGCTCGCATTCTTCATAAGATGAGCCGGTGACACTCGAAATCAGGCGCCAGCCGTTGCGGTCCATAGACCAGCGAATGAGCGAGTCGGCTTCGAAACCTATAATTAAGTGAAGTGCCAGGATTGACAGCAGTAGCCAACGCAGATGGAGGCCTGAGAGGGCAACGATGAGCACCATCAGGACAACAACGACAAGGTAGCCAATGGCTGGAAGCCACAGGCGCTTTAGGGGCAACCAAATCGGTGCGAGCAAGAAGGCTGCAAATGAGAAGCCATCGGGCACGAAGACCAGCGCTTCTGCCCTGTCGCCGCGATCCGACGGCGCATCGGGCGCCTCATGAACGGTATAAGCTATTATCTTCGATTTCCGCGAAAAAAACATCGGCTATCCGTTCAATGAGCCCTTGGTTGATGGGATGCGATCGCCTTGGCGGGGATCGATCGTGATGGCGGTTCTGAGGCAGCGAGCCAGTGCCTTGAAACAGGTTTCGGCAATGTGGTGATTGTTGTCACCATAGAGCGTGGCAATATGGAGTGTGATACCGGCGTTTTGGGCGAAGGCCTGGAACCATTCACGAAACAGTTCGGTGTCTATGTCGCCGACTTTTGGCTGCGAAAAGGAAACGTCCCAAATGAGGAACGGTCTGCCGGAAACATCGATTGCGCAACGTGTGAGTGTTTCATCCATTGCGAGATGGGCATCAGCGTAGCGGGTGATGCCCTTGCGGTCGCCGAGGGCCTTGGCCAATGCCTGCCCCAAGACGATGCCTGAATCTTCCGTGGTATGGTGGAAGTCGATGTGGAGGTCACCATCGGCCACAAGAGAAATATCGATCAACGAGTGACGCGACAACTGTTCGAGCATGTGATCGAGAAAACCAATTCCGGTTTTGACGTTGTAGGCACCGGTGCCATCAAGGTTAACTGCGGCCTTGATTTTGGTTTCCTGAGTGTTGCGTTCAATTTCGGCTTTGCGCGTCACGGGGGGGCTCCCAAGGTCTTCTTCGTTAACGGTTATGTTGCGTGAATGCGGTCCTGGTTGTGTGCGATAAAACCAAGCCCAATCGAAAACTCCGCTAAGCTAAGCAACATTATAGTAAATGAGGCATCGGTGCTGTTTGGTATGTAGGCTGGCGATCCGTTTGAACTGATGCCTATCAGGCCCTATCTTTCAAAAGTATAGAGCATCTTTATTTGATCAATTGGATCGTGAGTGCGATTTCCATTGTTGGGATGATGCTCTAGCAGCTTGCGCGCCACGGTCAAAGAGGGCAGAAGGCCCCTTCGGATTGGGCGTGCCCTCTTGTTTTCGCACCCAACCGTTCCAAAATCCTTGCAGGATGAGCATGTTTCACGGATCTGAAAATGGAAAAGACCCAGTCGTCTGGCATGGGACAACAATTCTGACAGTTCGAAAGTCTGGAAAAGTTGTGATTGCTGGCGATGGGCAGGTTTCGCTCGGGCAAACAGTTATTAAGGCAAATGCCCGAAAGGTTCGCTCGCTGGGGCGGGGGGATGTCATTGGTGGGTTCGCTGGTGCAACGGCTGATGCGTTCACGTTGTTCGAACGGCTTGAGGCTAAGCTTGAGCAGTACCCTGGGCAACTGACGCGGGCGGCAGTGGAATTGGCCAAAGACTGGCGGACGGACCGTTATTTGAGGAGGCTGGAAGCGATGATGCTGGTGGCCGATCAAGATACCACATTGGTGATGACGGGGACTGGCGACGTGTTGGAGCCTGAGAATGATGTGATGGGGATTGGATCTGGTGGCATGTATGCGCTGGCGGCGGCCCGCGCTTTAGCTGATACGGATATGGATGCGGAGACAATCGCGCGGCGATCGATGGGTATTGCGGCCGATATATGTGTTTACACAAACACCAACCTTATTGTCGAAAGTCTAGTGAGCAAAAGATGAGGCAGTTCTAATATGTCGTGGGTGCTATTGATGATCGCGAGCGTCTTGGAAGTCTGCGCCACGACTGCCTTTCGTCTGACTGAGGGCTTCACCAAGTTTTGGCCTACGGTTGCATTTGCTGTGACAACGGCTGCAAGCATGCTGACGTTGCAGGCTTCGCTTTCTGGAATTCCATTGGGCACGGCTTATGCTGTGTGGACGGGCCTGGGAGCGGCAGGGACGGCGGTTTTGGGTTTTTGGATTTTTGATGAGCCAGCGACAACGTGGCGTTTGTTGTTTTTGTTCCTGCTGATCAGTTCAGTGATCGGTTTGAAATTCGTATCGGCGAATTAGAGTAAGATAAGATCTGACAGAGGCTTTCTGCTTTCCGAACGCTATAAATTTGAATGCAACCTGGCTTTCCAAGTAACATGGAAGCAAGCGGTTGGGTTGCGTGCGATATCAATCATTGAGTTGGAAATATGACAAACTTCTCCCCACGCGAAATCGTCTCGGAACTCGATCGTTATATCATTGGCCAGCAGGATGCGAAGCGGGCGGTTGCCATTGCGCTGCGAAACCGATGGCGGCGACAGCAACTTGAGGAAGGCCTCAAGGAAGAGGTGCTGCCCAAGAATATTCTGATGATTGGGCCTACAGGAGTGGGGAAGACCGAAATTTCACGCCGTTTGGCGAAGCTTGCGGGCGCGCCGTTCCTGAAGGTTGAGGCAACGAAATTTACTGAAGTTGGCTATGTAGGACGCGATGTTGAGAGTATTATTCGCGATCTTGTAGAGATTGGCATTGGGCTCGTGAAAGAGCGTCGAAGGGCAGACGTGCGGGTGCGGGCGGAGCAGGCTGCCGAAGAACGCGTGCTTGATGGCCTGGTTGGCGACAGTGCGCAGGCTGCGACACGAGAATCGTTTCGAAAGAAGTTGCGGGCCAATGAGCTTGGCGATCGCGAGATCGAAATCCAGGTTAGCGATAGTGGTGGCGGGATGTCGATGCTGGACATTCCGGGGCAACCGGGCGCCTCAATGGGCATGATGAACATCAACGATATTTTCGGCAAGGCATTTGGAGGGCGGACTAAAGCGCGCCGGGTAACTGTGGCAGATAGCTATCCGATTCTGATTGCTGAAGAGAGCGACAAATTGCTTGATGACGATCAAATCGTGCAGGAAGCAATTAACGCGGTTGAGAATGATGGCATCGTGTTTCTGGATGAGGTTGACAAGATTTGTCGGATCTCGGCCGAAGGTGCACGAAGTGGCGGTGATGTCAGTCGAGAGGGTGTGCAACGGGATCTTCTGCCGTTGATTGAAGGCACGATAGTGGCCACCAAGCATGGGCAGGTGAAGACGGACCATATCTTGTTCATTGCATCGGGTGCGTTCCATGTGGCGAAGCCGTCTGATTTGCTGCCGGAATTGCAAGGGCGGTTGCCGATTAGGGTGGAGTTGCGGGCACTGACGCGCGAAGACTTGCGGCGGATTTTGACGGAGCCCGAGGCGAGCCTGATCAAGCAATATGTGGCACTGATGGCGACTGAAGGTGTTGAGTTGGTGTTTAGCGAAGATGCGATTGACGCGCTGGCCGATGTGGCGGTGCAGGTCAATTCGTCTGTCGAGAACATCGGTGCGCGGCGGTTGCAGACGGTGATGGAGCGCGTGCTCGACGAAATTTCCTTCAATGCTTCGGATCGCTCGGGACAGACATTTAGTATCGATGCGGCCTATGTTGGAAGCCATGTTGGAGATCTGGCGAAAGACACGGATCTATCGAAGTATATTCTTTGAGATCTCTGAATTTCGGAGACTTGGTGTCTTTTTGCAGTTTGATCAGCAACTTGGATTTGAAGGGCCTATGAGCAGGTTTAAGGCCGCCGTGGCCTGGATCTGCGGTCGCCCATGAGTATGGAGGCTGCGAGGCTGGGTGTTGCGATCTGCGGCTGGCTCGGGTAACACCTAAGGAATACAGAAAAAGCGACATAAATTTCTCTTTGAGCGACGTTTTTTGAATGTTGCTTGCGTGCGAGCGCGTTATCGCTGAAATGCACGTCGCTGCAAATTGGAGCACTGCTTGTGAGCACTACTGAAGATGGACGGCTGCTTGAAACGTCGGAACAGCTTTCGCGCATTGCGTTTGGGTTTATGGCATCGAAGGCTTTGTTCGCGGCGCTTCATATCGATTTGTTTTCGGCTCTTTCCGGAACAGCCAAGACGGTTGATGAGATCGCGGCCGAGACGAAGGTGCCAAGCAATCGCATTCTTACTCTAGTGACGGCGCTGTCGAGTATTGGGGTTTTGAGTTTCGATGACGGCAAGATTTCAAATGCACCAGCAGCCGAGCAGTTTCTGGTCAGGGGTGCAAAGTACGAATATGGAGATTATCTACGCTATCAGATTGATAAGCAGATGTATCCGTTCCTTGAGCAGTTGAACGAAGTGGTGGACGGGACGCTTGATCCAAATGCGGTCGATTCATACGCAAGTTGGATGTCGGACCCGGATGAGGCATTGCTTTATAGCTCGTCGCAGCATGCGGGCTCGCTGGGGCCAGGGCGGACATTGGCGCGGAAAGTTGATCTTTCGAGCGCGAAGACGCTGTTGGATGTAGGTGGGGGTACGGGGGCGATGGCGATCAGCCTGTGCAAAGCCTATCCGCAGCTCAGCGCGACGATTATCGATTTCCCGAATGTGGCTGAGATTGGCTGGCAGTTTGTTTCTGAGGCCAACCTTGTTAACCGCGTGCGGTATGTTCCCAGCAATGCGATCGATTGTGAATGGCCGACAGAGCAGAGTGCGGTGTTGATGTCTTATTTGCTGAGCGGCGTTCCTGGTGAAAAAGTTAGCGAATTGTTTGGGGCGGCTTGGGCGTCGCTGGAGCCGGGTGGGATTGTGATAATCCACGATTTCATGGTCGATGCGGATCGACGCGGTCCAGAATTGGCGGCGCTGTGGCAGTTGCAGCATATGGCATTTACGCCGGAGGCGCAGTCATTGTCTCTGGATTGGTTGGCCGAACAGCTTAAGGAGGCGGGCTTCGAGATCACGCAGCAGGGTGATCTTATTCCAGGCATGACGAAGCTGATCGTTGGCCGGAAGCCGTCCTAGTAAGTTCTTGAGAAGCTTTGCAATGTAATCGATGAAGGAGTTGTTGTGGCTCGGTCGGATTATAAGTTCTCGTTTCCGTTTCGGATCCGGTATTCGGAAATCGATGGCCAGAAGATTGTGTTCAACGCGCACTACCTGACCTTTTTTGATACAGCCGTGACCGAATATTTCCGTGCTCTGCCGCATGACTATCAGGCAGAGGCAGATCGTACGGGTATGGATTTTCATACCGTGAAGTCATTGGTGGAATACAAGAAACCGATTGAGTTTGATGAAGAGATCGATGTCTACGTGCGGACTGGCAGGATTGGCCGGACGTCGTTGCGGTTCGATCTTGAGATTCACGGCCGGGAGGTTGAGGGGCCAAACATCGGGGCGCCAAACATGGGGGCGCCAGACGGTGGAGAAGACCTCCGGGCAACGGGCGAGGTTGTGTGGGTGCACACAAACCAAGCAACGCACAAGTCTGAACAACTGCCCGAGGAACTGTGTGCCAAGGTTATCGCGCTTGATGGTGATGTCGCAGATTGAACGTAGTAGATTGAGCGGGCATTTTGTGTGATCGCGCGCGATCAGGCTCTACTGACGTTCCAGTTTTATGGTGCTGAGGAACCCGCACAAATCGTTTGTCATATGATGGATGTGTTCGGGCGGTTTGGTCCAGTTTGGAATTCCACGCTGGGCTGGGTGATCCATGTATGACGAGTGCACGAGCACGGTGGTCATGCCCAAATCGTGTGGTGCGACCAGATTGTGCGGCATGTCTTCGAACATGGCCGATTGATCAGCGGGTACGTTATGCCGAGTGAGAAAGGTATTGTAGGCTTCTGCCTGCTCTTTTGGTACAAATCCGGTGTCGACAATATCCATTATGTCTTCGAAGAGGTGGAGGATGCCCAACTTGCCAGCAACGTTCTCGGCATGGCGGCGGGAGCCGGCCGTGAAAATTAGTTTCCGACCGGGAAGTTGCTCTATCTCTGCGGCAAGTTCCGGATGCTCAGGCACGGGGGACAAGTCAATATTGTGGACGTAATCCAAGAATTTCTCAGGCGCCATTTTATGGACGTGCATGAGGCCTGCGAGGGTGGTTCCATATTGTCGATAGTAGTTTTTCTGGAGATAGCGGGCGCGAGGTAGCGACACATCCAGGTAATCGGCGATGAACTCCATCATTTTTTGGTCGACTTGAGCGAAGAGATTGCACTGGGCTGAATAAAGGGTATTGTCTAGATCAAAGATCCAGACTTTTGTTTGCTGGAAACTGTTTTGCTCAATCGCCATATTATTACCGTTGGTTGCTAATTTTCCGGCTTTAGCTGCTGGCTGGGGTTGCGCGCAGCATTGTGCCGGCGCCGTGGTCGGTCAGAAGTTCCAATAGAACACAGTGCGGCACCTTACCGTTGATAATGACTACGGCTTCAACGTCCTGTTGGGCAACATTGATGCAGCCTTCGACCTTGGGGATCATGCCGCCCTCGATAGTGCCATCCTGGATTAGTGCGCGCGCTTCGGCGACGGTGAGTTCGGGGATCAGTTTTTTATCCTTGTCCAATACGCCCACAACGTCGGTTAAGAGCAGCAGTCGTTTGGCTGAGGTGGCGACGGCCACGGCTGAGGCGAAAGTGTCGGCATTGATGTTGAGGGTTTGGCCTGCCTCGGTCGCTGCTATGGGGGCTACGACGGGGATAAGGTCTGAGGCTGAGATCACGTCGAGCAAGTGGGGGTTCACGCTGGTTGGCTCGCCAACGTAGCCAATATCAACTGCCTGCATGAGGTTTGAACCAGGATCGGTCATCTCGGTGATCTGTTTGGCAATCATGAGATTGGCATCTTTGCCGCTGATGCCCACAGCTTTGCCACCCTGACGATTAATGGCGGAGACGATCTGCTTATTGATTGCGCCAGCCAGAACCATCTCAACCACTTCTACGGTTGGTTTGTCCGTGACACGGAGCCCGTTCACGAACTCAGACTCGATTTCCAGCTTCTTGAGCATGGTCGCGATTTGAGGCCCGCCACCATGTACGACAATAGGGTTCACGCCGGATTGCTTAAGGTAGACAATATCTTGCGCAAAAGCATCGGCGAGTGCCTCGTCGCCCATCGCGTGGCCGCCAAACTTCACCACGATGGTTTGCTCATCGTATTGCAGCATATTCGGCAAAGCTTCGGCGAGGATATGTACTTTCTGGTGGTCTGTCACAGACTGGTGCCCAGCTACCATGTTATCCTTTGTAAAAGTGTTATTCTCTGCGGAAGTGCTTTTTGTTATTTTATCTGCCGCCATGGCTGGAACGTCCTCATTTTATCTCACTCCCGGAAATATAGGGGCTGGGCGTGGTTCGCAACGGAATTCGCTCACATTTCGCTGCTAAAGCTCCATGTTATTGGCTTCCGCAATGTGTTATCGCAAAGTTTTATTCGATAATGCGAGTCGGAGAGCCGTCGGGAGAGGGTTTTGCGGCCGCTGAGGCAATGTGTGAGTGTGTATATCTACTGATCGAGGAGAACTGAATGTCGCAACCAATGCCAAGCGCGCCGAGCCGGGTAGAGATGTCGCAGTCTCTTACTCAGTCGCTTCAGCGTGCGGCTGGCTATGCGCGGCAGCAGTTGCATCGCGTGATTACGATTGAGCATGTGCTGCTGGCACTTAACGAGGATCCTGATGCCTCATTGATGATGCAGGCGTGTTCTCTCAATCAGGTGCAGTTGCATGCAGATGTCTCAGGATATCTCGGGCATATTGAGGATCGATTCGAGGCAGATAATGTTGGCGAGCCGGTGATGGATCCGGAAGCCTCGCGGATTATCAATTCGGCTGTGGCTGCTTCGCAGAAAAGCCGCCGAAGTGCTGTCAATGGTGCAATTGTGTTGGCGGCGATTATTGGCGATGGGCGCAGTCCGGCTGCAAATATGCTTCGCGCACAGGGGTTAACGTTCGAAGCGGCCATTAAGGCGCTGCAACAGGCAAACCAACCGGCAAAAGCGCCGAAGCCACGTCACCCGCAGCAGCAGCAACAATCTGAGCGGTATTCTGAGTCAACGAGACCTGATCAGCGCAATGAGCCGCAGCCTGAGGGAGCGGCTGAGTCAGGACCAGGCCCGAAACCCGCACCGCCGATTGGAAATGAAGACCTGTTGGCGGATGTGCGCCGCCGGATTGATGCCGTGCGTGATGCACAGTCTTCGCGCCAGCCGACGAGGACTGGGGGCATTTCAGATCCAAACCTTGAACGAGAGCCCAGACCAGAACCCAGGCCAGAACCTGAGCTGCAACCGAATTCCAGGTCAATACCAGATGAACGGCATTCAGGGTTGACTGATGAGAAACCTTCGCAGGTAGCATCCGCTGAGCGCGAGGAAATTGCTGAGAAATCGATAGAATCAGTTGCGGTCCCTCGTTCGTCCGGTTCATCCGGGGCACAGCCGCCGTCTCAGCCGCCGTCTCAGCCAATGGCTCCACCTGAACCGGCTGGAGAGCCGCAGCAAGATGATGCACTGCAACCACCACAAACAGAAGCTGATGTAACGGGACAACGCGAGCGCCCGCAAGATCGTTTGAGAGTTGATGATGCGGCTCCCCCTCAAGACCAAGAGATAATGGGGCGGTCGCAGCAAGAGGCACGGATTGAGGATGGCTTTGGCCAAACTCCTGATTACCATGATGACGGACATCCGGCTTCGGAAGATAGAGCGCCTAGGGCACCGCACTCACCGTCTGTTGCTCAGTCGCAATCCAATGCGCCGCCCCCGTTGCCGCATGTTCGTGGACCTAATGCCCCGCCTATTCCGGTTTCTGGTTCGCAGGCTAACCGGCCATCTCGTGAAAGGCGAGAGCGTGAAGAAATGCCCCCGCAGGAGCGGCGGCAGGAAAGGGTGCCGGCTCCTCCTCCCGACGAGGCATATGATCGGCCTTCTCACGGTGCTGGCCAGGCTCCTGGTGTTCCTGGCCAACTTGGAGGTGGGCATTCTGTCGATAGGCAGGTTTACGACAGGCAGCGCTCGGCTAATGTTTCGCCAAATCTGCATACTCCGCCTGGGCAGAGGCCCGGACATGCACCGGATCAGCCAACGCACTTGCCGCCCACTCGAATGCCAGATGCTCGGGGCTACTATCATTCTTCTACTGAAGGCGGGCCTCCACCTTCTACTGAAGGCGGGCCTCCACAGGCGCCGATGGCACCTCCGATGAGGCCACCAGGGCAGCATCCACTGCCAGCAGATCGGA
>Ga0209345_10001652_pt1 | contig 26284 bp, 36 predicted proteins | sample Cruoilmetagenom7_FD_187294 | JGI IMG/M metagenome (GOLD analysis project Ga0209345, IMG submission 187294) | Oil polluted marine microbial communities from Coal Oil Point, Santa Barbara, California, USA - Sample 7 (SPAdes) (version 2) | ecosystem: Environmental > Aquatic > Marine > Oil seeps ...
AAGTAGATTATAATATATTTCACAAATATACAATCGAAGCTTACCGTGATCCAACTACCTTACGCCATTTAATCGATAAACTTATACCTAAGAAATCAGAAATAGCTATTGAAGCTAAAAAGACAATAACCGCAAGGTCGCCAAAAGAAATTCTGGCTGATATAATTGAAATGCAAAAGGATATTAAATAGATGTCACTTCAAGAGCTTGAAAATGAAATATTAAGATATAAATTAGTATCAAGCTTTTCTAACTTTGTTGAATATTTTTGGAATAAAGTGGATCCAGCAGATTATATCGATACAGAGATCACAAAAGTAATAGCAAAACATTTAGAAGCTGTTTTTAATCGTCAAATAAGACGGCTTATAATAAATATACCACCAAGAGCATCAAAAACAATGCTTTCAAGTATTATGTTTCCAGCATGGGCGCACGCTATTAACCCGAAAGAAAAGTTTTTATGTTATACTTATTCTGATAACCTTGTTCGAGATGCACATAATTTATATTTTAAATTAATAAACAGCTCAGAATATCTTAGACTATTCCCATTTGTAAATGATCCTAAAGGTAAAAGCACGATTACTGGAAATCTAAATTTAATGGGAGGGTGCAGGGAAGGATTGTCAACAGGATCATCAATTACTGGTAAAGGAGCGTCTATTATTATTCTTGATGATGTGATTAATTTGACAAAGGCATACTCAGCCTCATATAGAAAACAAGCAGAAGACTTCTTTTTTAGATCATTGTCTACACGTTTTAATGATCCAAAAACATCATGTATGGTTGTTGTAATGCAAAGAAGCCACGAAGATGACTTAATACAAAAAATCTTAGACAGACAAGGAGATCAGTGGGAAAAATTAATACTTCCTATGGAATTTGAGACTACACATAAATGTCAAACGTTTGTGGATGGACAATTATTCTATCAGGATGACAGGAAAGAAGAGGGACAGTTACTAATACCTGAAAGATTTGACAGGCAATCTGTAGACCTTCTAAAAGCAAGTTTAGGTTCAATAGATGCATCTGCACAGCTACAGCAAAACCCAATTCCAGCAGGTGGTTCATTGATTCAGAGAGACTGGATAACAATCAAAGATGATATATCTTTTGACTATAATACAACAAGAATGTTAAGATTTTATGACCTGGCATCTACTGCTCAATTAGGTAAGAATGATCCTGACTATACAGCATCAGCGTTAATAGCCTTTGATAAAAACAAACAGTTTATTATTCTTGATGTTACAAGGGGAAAATTTGATCCTCCTGGAGTTGAAGATTATATCAGAAATACAATCGCTACTGACTTACCGCAAGTTAATCATATAGTTGAGATCGAGCCAGGATCATCCGGTAAACTATCTTTTAGTCAAATGGCAAGGAATGTTTCTAATCGACTTCAAGGTGTGCCAACAAGAAAAAACAAGATGGCCTATATGAAGCCCTTCGTTATAGCATTACAAAACGGCTCTGTTATCTTAAAGAAGGCAAACTGGAATACTTTTTTTATTGATGAACTTTGTGCATTCCCAAATGGGAAACATGATGATTCTGTAGATGCAGCATCAAAATGTTTTGAGTTATTTCAAACTTCTAACCGCAGAGTTATTAGTGGTTAATTAATAATAAAATTATAATTAATTAACTATTAATTATATTGACATTTAGTTTAATATATGCTATAATGCTTTTATAAACAATTAAGGAGAGCAAGGTAATGAAAAAGAGACTCAATTCTACAATCAATCGTAAGCAGCTTGGCTCCATGCTTGCAAATTATTATGACAATACTCGTGATCTCTATACGCAATTTGGACTTAAAAAAGTATTAGATTTTAGTGATTATTATGATCAGTATAGACGGAATCCTGTTGCTAATAGAGTTGTTAAAGCTTATGTTAATGGATGTTGGAGGCAATTTCCGGTTATAGCTGAAAACTCAAATACAGAAGAAACTACGTTTGAAACATTATTTAACGATATAGGCTCACAACTTAGTATATTTTCTAATTTGAAACTTGTAGATACCTTATCAAGAATAGGTGAATATGCTATTTTATTTATAGGATTTAACGATAATCAAGAATTATCAACACCTGTAGACACTTCAGTTGGTAATGAAATTATATTTTTAAGGTCGATTTGTCAAAACAATGCTACTTTTGATAAATTAATTGATGATCCAGGTAACCCAAAATATGGTTTTCCGGAATATTATAATGTCATAATCGATAACACTTCACATAGAATACATTATAGCAGGATAATACACGTTGCAGAAAACACAGAAGAAAATCCAGTTCTCGGCACTCCTGCTCTTGAATGTATATTTAATAACATTATGGCTTTATTTATGATAAGCGGAGCAAGTGCAGAAGCTTTATACCAGGGCGCGTATCCAGGAATGTTCTTTAATTACAAACCAGATTCAAGCGCACCACTTGGAGTTATAGATGGAGATGATTCAGTTCAAGATGCTATAGAAAATTATATGCAAAACTTTCACAAGTATCTATCTCTTGATAATACAGATGTTAAATTACTTAACTCTAAACCCGAAAGTCCTGTACCATTTATCGATACGCAACTTAAACTTGTGTCTGCTGGTACTGGTATCCCAAATAGATTACTTACAGGCTCAGAGCAAGCTCAGTTAGCTTCAGGGCAAGACAGAAGTAACTGGCAAGAAAGATTAGTTGAAAGAAATAAACTACATGTAATACCAAATATAATTAGACCATTTGTCGATAAACTTATAGAAACAAATGTTTTGCCATATACTGAATATAATGTTGCTTTCCCTGAATACATCAATGAAGATATAGAACTGGCTAATAAAAAAGAAAACAGGGATGCTATCTTAGCATATTATAATTCACCAATGAAAGATACTATCTCTCTTGAAACTTACTTGAAACATTTTTTAAAATTTAATAGCGATGATATCGAAGCAATAATTGGAGGTAAATAATTGATAAAAGTAAACGCTAAAATATTAAACAACAAATCAAGAATTGAACAGATAGATAATGCTGATTATTTGGTGTTAAATTCTGTAATGTTGGTTGAGGGAGTCTGGAATGATGTTTTTTATTCTAATGAAGTCCTTAATGAATCAGTAGAATTTTGGAATAATAAGCCAGTCTGTATAGATCATCCAGAAAGCAATGGTCAACAATCTTTAGTTGACTCGCCAAGAATGGTAGCAGAGTTTGAAATTGGCAGATTATTTAATGCCTCATTTAAAGATGGTATGTTGCAAGCGGAAATATGGCTTGATATCGAAAAAGCTGATAAAAAATCTCCAGAAATATTTGACTATCTTAATATTGGTAATCCAATTGGAGTATCAACTGGCCTAAGCTCAAGACAAGATAGCACTCCTGGCGAATACAATGGTGTTAAATATCAAGAATCAATCACAGATATTATGCCTGATCATCTTGCTATACTTCTTGAAAAAGAACCCGCATGTAATATCAAGGATAAGTGTGGTATATTTAACTCGCTTAAAAAGATGTTTAATTTTTCATCAAAAAGTAAAGTAGAATCAGAGATAACTCAGATATTTAAAAAGTTTCCTGATGCCCTGGATATATGCACCATTGAAAAGAAAATCTTAAACAGCGATATGATGATCACTCCTTATTCTTTTGATAAAGGAAGGGTCATTTTTAATAAATCAATAAAATATAACGAAAGTAAAGGAGATGGTAATATGGAAGAACTTTTAAAAGAACTTAAAAGTCTTAAAGATTCAATGTTGACAGAGGACAAAGTGTTAGATATTCTTAACAAAAAAGATTCTAACGAAAAGAGGAATGCCAAAGTTAAAGATTTAACGGCTATTGAAAACTGCCCACTTAAAGAAGAAGATTTTAAAGGTATGTCAGATAACGCCATTAAAGTTTTTGGCGAAATATTCAACAGCAAGAAAGACGACAAGGGTAATGTTAAAAACTTCAAAATGAATGGTCAGTTTAAGAAACAAACCAATTCTAAAGAAGCACCTGCGTCTCCATCTTTGGCCGATATGCTTAAAAAGAAGTAGTTTTGATAATTTATCAAAACAAAACTAATAAAATATTAAACAATCAAAATAAAGGAATTAAAAAATCATGGCAGCAAAAACAGTTATTTTAAAAGGTTCACCGTTTAGAAAAGAATATCTTGCAGGCGCAGGTGTTACTCCTGGCCATTTGGTAGCTTTGGCTTCAACTGGTAAAGTTGTTGTTCATCCTACTACTTATAAAAATGCTCAAAAAATGTTTGCCGTAGAAGATCCTTATAGAGCTTCTGCTTCAATCGATACAGCTTATGTTGCTGATGACACATGTTATTGTGCAGTATGTTCACCTGGTGATGAGATTTATGCTCTCGTACCTGCCTCTGCACCTGCTATAGTTATCGGTGATGCTCTTTGTTCAAATGGTGACGGTACCGTTATTAAATGGGCAGCTCAGGATGTTGACGAAGGCGGATCAGCTACTTTCACACTGTATGACCAAGCAATTATAGGTTATGCCCTTGAAGCAGTTGACAATAGTGCCGGTGGTACAGTTGTAAGAATCAAAATAGAGTCTGCATAATAATTTAACAATCAAAATACAAAACATAAAGGATATATAATACAATGGATAAGAATCGTGTGATCACAAGATATAATGATGAGTTTATTCGTGAAGATGATTGGAAAAAGCTTGACGAAGCAGTTGGTAAAGTAATGGCCTCTAAACTTAATGGCGTTGCTGACCTTGTTAATGGTGGCCTTGTTGCCCCAATAAGTGGTTGGGATACAGTAGTATCTACCTGGAATACAACTTCTCCTTTTGATAATGCTGACTCTTCGCTTGATATAGTTTCTGGTTCAGCTAAAGACAGAGTTGTTTATGGACTTGATGGAACAACTATTCCTGTTATCTGGAAAGATTATTCTCTTTCAGCTCGTCAGTCAGGCGGAAGTCTTCCTATGGATTCAGCCATTGCTGCTGCTGAAGCCGTTGCCCGTAAAATGGAGTATATCCTTTTTAACGGTGACAATTCAAGTACATCAGCTTATAATTGCTACGGATATGTTAACCATCCTGCAAATCAGGACGTAACTGTATCGAATTGGAGTTCAGCCACAACCAATGTTATTGCTAATGTAGAATCTATGCTTTCAAGTATGCATGCTAACGGTTTTGATGGCGCAATGAATCTTTATGTACCATTGACCTGGTATACACCTCTAACAAGTGACTATCATGCAACACATGATGGTAGCTTTATTGAAAGAATAGCTCAGTATGGTATCACTGTAAAAGCTACGTCTCAATTGTCAGTTAACGTTGCTCTCGTTCAGCTTGACTCAAGCTCTATTGATCTTGCCCTTCCTATATCCCCAATAAATATTATTTGGGCTGATTATGGGAATGGTCTTGTAAAAGAAATGAGAGTCGTTGCAGCAATGTCTCCACGTATGAAAAGAGTAGGTAATGGTTCAACAACTGGGCTCGTTGGCGTTGTAATAGGCTCACTGTAGGATTTAATTAATAAATAGTTAACTATAAATCAAGCTAAAGCTCGCTTATAGGGCTTAGCTTGATAAAGAGGATTAATATGGCACGTGTAAATGAAACTGATGTTCGGGAAATAATAACTCTTCCATCTGATATGTCTATCACAGCGCTTATTAACGCATCAAGTATTATTGTCGACACGAATCTTGGATCAACATATTCAGAAACAATTCTGACAGAAATAGAAAAATGGCTCTCGGCTCATTTAATTTCCTGCTCATTAAGCCGTCAAGCTAATTCAGAGACTATTAGTGGCGTTTCTATTAGTTATAACAGCAATTCTCTTACAGGTCTAAATGGCACTACATACGGGGCTCAAGTTTTGTTGTTTGATACTCAAAATATTCTATCAAAACTCTATAAACCAAAAGCAAGTATTAAAACTTTCACAGTTGTGTAACTCAGGAGGATATCGTGATAAATATATCGAACAGGCTTAATCAGAAATTAACTTATTGGACGGCTAATTCACGCAATGAATACAATGAAATAGCCTATAGTTCTCCAGTAACAATTAACTGTAGGTTGGGCTATACAGACAAAGTATCACATTCTGACACTGGAATATCTAAAAGCAAAACTGTCGTTTTATTCACAACTACTGAGATCCCCCTGGAAGCCAAAATGCTTTTAGGTACCCATACTGACACTGCACCACCTACGCCGACAACAGCGATAACGTCTGTAAATCCTGTTTTTGATATCAATGGAGATTTAAATCATTATGAAATATTCTTTGGATAATATTGCTAAAATTACAATAGATCGAGTTAAAGACAATTTTAAACAAACAGCAAATGATATCAAAAAAAAATCAATAGAAAACTGCCCAAAAAATACCGGAAAATTAGCAGGCTCGCATAAAGTTGATATAAAAGAGTCAACCGATCAATTAGATATTTTAATATCAGTTACAGCTAAATATGCAACAATCGTACATGAAACAAATAAAAATTACAAGTCAGGATCTTGGAAGTTTCTTGAGCATGCTATTGATGAAATCAAAGAAGAATTTAAGGATATATTAAAAGATGAATAATCCAACTAAAGATATACGAGCCATTCTTGGTGATAGTAGCAGCATCTTTATTGCTGTTGAGCCAGATGTAGCTCAGTTGAATAATTGTGAGACACTTTATGATGTATCCTCTGAATATAAAACTGACGTTACGACGCAGATAGAGACGTGCAAAGTACAAATAAGAATAAGAAATAACAGCTATGAGACAGGATATGCATTAGGCCAGTCTTATTTTGATACTCTTCATAATTATATCAACAGTAGTTATAACGGATCAATAATAATAGATATTAAATGTTTGTCTGGCGTTACATATTTAACTAAAATTGATAATAATTATATATTTGTAATGAACTTTAAAATTATGAGAAAAAGCACAACCTGGGCATAATATGCTTGACATTTTAATCTAAAAATGCTATAATAACACAATAATCAAACAATAACTCAAACAATAACTCAACAATAATAAAGGAGTCACATCATGGCTGACGGAACAATAGGAATTTTAAGCACAATCGAAAGATCAACAGACGATGTAACTTATGTTGCGCTTGCAGATATAATCTCATTTACAACACCAAACACTACCAGAGATATGGCAGAAACAACCGAGCTTGCAGATACCTGGAAAACACAGATACCGGCAAGACTTAATCCTGGAGAGGCATCATTTGTATGCACATACGATTATACATCATTTGCTATTCAACATGCAGATATGGTCGCTGGAACATTATTGTATTACAGAATGGATCATGAATTCACAACAGAGGTTAGACATTCATTTACAGCCTATGTAACTGGCGTTGAAATATCAGAAGCTAACGGAAATGATGTTTTACAGTATACTGTAACATTAACTATCACCGATGCAGTCACTCTGGCGCAGGTATAGTAGGAGGTAGATCATGGCAACAGGTCAAACAGGAACAACAGCTACAGTTTTACGTGACTCGGTTTTGATACCTGATGTAATCAGTTTTAGTTATATCAACCCTTCAAGGGAATATGCCAGCTCAAAAGAATTAGACGATGTATTTGAGACAATATTACCAACAAGGATCAGCCCTGAAACACTTGAGATTACACTTACTTTTGATTATACACAGTATGCCGTATTTATGACTGATATGATAAATAGAACAATCAGAAGATATGACGTGGATCATACAGGTATTCACTCTTGGGGGAATGGCTACATTACTGAAATGTCAAACACAGAAACAGACGGCAATAGCGTAATTCAATACACTGTTACTATTACATTTTCCGGAGCAATTACATTAAGCGTTTAAAAATGGCAATGCTGTGTAAATCTTTTTGATTTATCAAAGGTATAGTCCTCTCAAAATTAACACAGCACGCTATTTAATGTTAAAATTTATAGGAGATTAATAATGAGCAGCGGAACTACCGGAATTAATAGTTACTTAACAAAAAATGATATAGATGTTGCAGATTTAATATCTATAGGAAGTCATAATACTGTAAGAGGAACAGCAGAAAGTACAGTCCTTCTTGATGAGTGGAAGAAATTTGTACCAACATATTTTGAAAGCCAGGATATAACTTTCAATTGTCGCTTTGATTACACGGGATATAATAATTTATTTACAGCTTTAACAGCCGGAACACTCGACAAATATAACATGTATTTTCCTGTTGTAGCAAATTCAGGATATACAGATTCTGAAGGGAATACAGCATCAGCATTATCTGTAATGAATGATGGAGTACTACAATCCGGTGGTATATATTATCCTACTGGTTCTTGGAATAATTGGATTGATTATGATTTTGGAAAAGCTGTTGATATTTCGAGAGTTAGAATATGGCATCAAACTAATGTGGGAAGATGTGTAGCAACTTCAGCTGATAAATCTACTTGGACGTATTATGCAGCTACAGGATCAGGTGTCTTAACAGATCATACATTTGCGGAATATTCAACTGAAGCAGAGGCTATTACACATTATTGGCAAGAGGCATCTGTTGATAATTTAACTTATGGAAAATTTCCAACTACTGTTTCAGCCCGATATGTACGATATTTTTGGAGTAATTATAATACTGTGTATGAATTCCTTGCAGGAGCTCCAACAAACGAATTTAATGCATATGTCACAAATTTAGAAGTTGACGAAACAAACGGATCTGAAATCTTATCATACAATGTAACGCTCAGAACTTCAGGTGATTTTGAAATACTTTAAGGAGGCATTATGGCAGACGGAACAGTAGCTCTGAAAAGCTATATTACAAAAAATGGTGTTACCCTTGCAGATATTCGAAATATCGGAGGTCATAACACCACAAGAAATATCACAGAAAGCACGGAATTAGGGGACGAGTGGAAAACATATCTTCCAACTTTTTTTGAGTCACAGGACATAACTTTTAACTGTCTTTTTGATTATACTGGTTATCATGATTTATTTACAGCACTTACAACAGGGACTTTGGATACTTATAACATGTATCTCAGCGATGTTGATAGAGTTGTGACTTATACTGATTCTGAAGGACATCTCCCACATCAATTTGAGCAATTAGAGGACGGAATAACAAATACAGGTGCTGTAACTCACCCTACAGGATGGGGGACTTGGATTATCTTAGATTTTGGAAAATTAGTTAACATATCAAGGATAAGCGTCTGGTGTACTGCAAGTCCGTATGTATATATTGTTGCTTATAACGGTTCTTCATGGGATTATTATGCTACTGATGGAACTCATTCTCTTACAGATAATACTCTTGTACAAGTAGCAAATCAAGCAGCAGCTGAGGCGTCTTATTGGAATGCTCCAAGGACGGATTATCGTTTTTGGGCAAAATTCCCAACAACTCTTACTGCAAGCCAAATTCAGGTTAGAACTCACGATTTAAATGTTTTTCATGAAATTCATGCAGGTCATCCAAGTAACGAATTTAATGCTTATGTTACAGACCTGAAAGTCACAGAAACAAACGGCTCAGAAATTATTAGTTATGACTGTACCTTACGTACATCAGGAGCAATGACAATACTTTAAAGGAGGTATTATGAGCGACGGAACAACGGCACTCGATGCCTATATAACAAAAAATGCTGTTAAAATATCTGATGTGCGAAGCATTGGGGGTTACAGTACTGTAAGAAATACAGCAGAGCAGACATTGCTAAAAGATGAGTGGAAAGAAAGTATGCCAACATTCTTTGGAAGCCAGGATATTACTTTTAATTGCACTTTTGATTATGCTGGATATAATTCTCTCTTTACTGCTTTGACTACAGGGACTTTAGATACATATAATATCTATGTTGATATAGGAGCAGATCCGACTGGGTTTACAGCATATGTAACAGATTTAAAAGTCACTGAAACAAACGGATCAGACGTAATAGCTTATGATTGTACTTTACGCACAAGCGGTGCAATAACAATAACATAAAGGTGATACTGCGTAAATCTTTTTGATTTATCAAGGGTATACTACTCTAAGATTAAACACAGATCACTATTTTTTATCAAATAAACTATCAAAGAAAGGAAAATATAATGGCTAATGGAATAACAGGTGTGGGAACAGTTATAACAAGAAATTCAGCAGCTTTGGCTGATGTAATTAGTTTAAATTATGTCAATCCAACAGTTGATACTGTAGAGACAACTGAAATAACAGACAGTTGGAAAACTATTTTGCCGGCACGGATTAATCCTGGCGAACTTCAAATCACTTGTACATACGATTATACGAGTTATAATCTTCTCAAAGGAGATATAGTCGCCGGTACAAGATTACAATTTGTTATCGACACACCGTTCTCAACTCCGATGCACGCAGTATTTTTTGCATATGTAGCTAATATAGAAGTTTCAGAAACAAATGGCAATGAAAAATTAACCTATATTGTAACATTTATAATTGATGGGTCAATTGTAATATCAGAAAGTTAACAATAATTAAATAAATTAAGGAGAAAAAATACAATGGATTACATAACACCAAGCACTATCAAGAATATATTTAAGAAGGTTGAAGACTTTGAGATCAAAAAGTATAATGCTAAATTTAAAATAGCCACAATATCTGCATTTGACAGACTTAGTTTTGCAGAAAAGATGGAAGCCGCAGGCGATGATGCAACTAAAACATATGGAGCCACTCTCTTTTTGATAAATGCAACTGTCGTTGATGATGATCTTAATAACATGTTATTTAGTGATGACGAGCTTAAGAGCTTACCTTTTGATATTATCAATAAATTAAGCACTCATATTATGGAATTTAACGGATTTAATAAAAGCCAGGATGAGATCACTGAAAATTTATAAGATGTCCAGATCTGCAATTTATGCTAAAACTTAGCATAGAAACAGGCTGGACATTAAGCCATATTGGAAATATGACGCCTTATGAATTAGACCTATATAAAGCACATTATCACTTAGAACCTTTTGGGAGCGAAGTCCAGGATACCAGGAATGCTATTAATACTTGTGTTGTTGCTAATTCACAAGGTAATAAAACGAAACCCAAAGAGTTTATGGTTAATCCTGACAAAAGCAAATTAGCCAAAAAAATAAAGCAGGCGAATTTATCAAATAAAAAAAAACAGCAAGAATCAGCCGAAGATATATTTAATGAATTAAAAAGAGGAGCATGTGTTCCTGATATTAAGGTTGACCCAAAACAACTAAAAAAGAAAGTAGGTAAATAATTACACCATAGAGGTCATGCAATTATATTATATTGTATGGCCTTTTTTTATGAATAAGAGGTAAATACATTATGAATTTAGAAGAGTTAAAGCAAAAATTAGTACTTGACAGTAAGCAATATTCAAAATCAATGAAGTCAACTATCAATCAAATAGAAGACTTAGATAAAGAAACTAAAGAGGTTCAAAAAACCACAGATAAGTCTTTTAAGAAAATGGCTAAATCGGTTAAAGGGTTTAGTAAATCTATTATATCTACTAAAACTGCTGTATTAGGACTTGGTGTTGCCGCCGCCGGCGTAGGGACTGCACTTATAGGTATGAAGATTATCAAAGATGTAGCTGATGATATTATAGATCTTGGTGACGAAATACATAAATTTTCTATTTTATCTAAGATGTCTACTGAAGACATATCTAAATGGAAACATGCAGCAGAGTTATCAGGAATAGAGTTTGGCGTTCTTAAACAGTCTGTTATTAAGCTTGGGACAGCATCAGATAGTGTATTTAGCAATTTTGGCATAGATCCTAACCAGTTTAAAATACTTAGCGTTAATGATCAATTAATGACACTTGCTGGCACTATGAAATCTATGAGCCAAATGGAGCAACTGGATTTAGCTGTAAAAGTATTTGGTGTGCGTGGAGCAAGTATGCTCCCATTGTTAAAAGAAAATGTCAAGGTGTTAGAAGATCTTAAAACCCAAGCAGGCTTAGTATTCACAAGTGCAGATGTTAAGGCCGCTGCTGATTTTAATGACGCCATGTTGAATCTTACGCGCTCATGGCAAGGATTGGTTCTTACCGGATTAACACCAGTATTACACACAATTACTCCTTTGATAGCAGAGCTTAAAACCTATATGGCTGACAATAAAGAGGCTATAGATCAGACTATTAAAGGGTGGGCTGTTGATATAGAAGGGTATCTTAAAGGTGTAAATTGGGAACAAACTGGTAAAGATATAACAGAAGTAGCAACAGCACTACTTAATGTTGGTAAAGGGTTGGCGTGGGTTATAAAAGAAGCTATAAAAGGTGCTGGCTTACTTAAAAACATGAACAAGACTCAGCAAAAATTGGTAGCATCAAAAACTAAAGTTGCCGAAACTAAACTTGTTGCCGATACCATAATGACATATGGCGTTAATACTGATCAGCTTGAAGCAGATATAAAAATAGTTAAAAATAATAATCTTGCTCTTTGGGATTGGATGAGATCAAAAGAACAAATTGAAGCAAGAAAAAGGCTTAAAACTGCTGGGTTTTTATCATATGGCTCTCTTATTTCTGATAAAACTATCGATAAAACTGTAAAATCTTTTAAGGCTGGCGTAAAGAAAATATATACTATCCCGACCGAAAACGTCGAAGCTTATAAAAAAGCAACAAGAAAAATAGTAAAAGATATTATTGCTGGAAAACAGTCTTTTGATAATGCTGTTCTCCCAAAAGAACCAGAAGGTATACCAGAAAGAGTTCAAAAAGAGTTAAAATGGGAATTAGACTATGCTAAAACTGCTCAAAAAATTATAGATATAAAGCGTGTAAAAACAGTTGAGACACCTTTTTATGAAAGCTTTGGTTATTCAGATCTTTATAAAAGTGAATCATCAAAATTTAAACCTGTTGATTATAGACCTGTTAAGCAGCCAGAAGCTAAGAAACCATTAGTTGAGCCACTTATTGTTAAACCTGTTGATTCTACCTTAACGTCTACTCTTGATAAGCAATATGATACACTCAAAGCTATACAGGAAAAAAGCCAGGCAGAACTAAACAGTATTATGTTAGATGGCATTCAGGAGATAGAGCTTGAGAGAGCTATAGTTTTAAATAACAGGATTAAATTAACCGAAAATGGCTTAGGTACAATCAAAGAACTGTATAAGAAGAATTCTGAAGAGTTAAATGCTGTATGGGTCGATCAAGCTATTAGTCACCAACAAATACTTAGCTCTACTATTGATCCTGTTCAGGTTGTCGAACAAAAAGTATTTGGGGCTGATCCTGATTATGGATTTAAATTAAATATACCTACAGAAGAGGAGCTTGCAAGACAAAGAGAGAATGCCGGTTTAATAGATAAGATAAAGCTTAAATATCAAGAAACAAAAGATGAGGCAGCTAACTTTTCAGATACATGGTCTGACACAACCTCAGCTATGACCGAATCTATATCTTGGAATATGGAATCATTTTTTTCAAGTCTTACTGATGGTACAGATAATCTTGGAGAAAAGTTCAAAGCAACAGCTAAAAGCATCTTTGATGATTTCTCAAGAATGATTGCAAAAATGATTGCGAAGGCGTTATTATTTAAGGCTATCAGCGGTCTTGGAGGGTTTTTTGGTTCTGCACCAAATGTAGCACCTATAATGTCACCTGGCTTTAGCGCTATGCCTGATAACTTTGGGGCTCTACCTGGGGTATCTAAGTTTGCAGATGGTGGGATTGTATCAAAACCAACTTTTAGTTTAATCGGTGAGGGAAAATATAACGAAGCTGTGGTTCCTATGCTTGATAACAAGAGCGTTTTTGTTGATATGTTATCAGGAAATATACCATTACCGTCTGGTCAAAAGATTCCTGTAGATTTTGGCAATATTACAAAGCAAGATTTACCAGAAATGCCAGAATTAACACCGTTTGCAACAGGTGGTGTCGTTAATAAGCCTACTCCTGCTTTGATAGGTGAAGGTCAATATAATGAAGCTGTGGTGCCATTACCGGATGGCCGGAGTATACCTGTAGATTTTACAGGAAGATCAGATAATACGACCAATAATAATAGAGATATATCTATTGTAAATAACATTAATATTAAAAGTACAGGATCTGACGAAGAAGCTCAAAGGCAAGGTGACTTGATAAGCAATCAGATTCGCGAAACACTGCTTGAGGAGCGGCGTCCTGGCGGAATTTTGTCTGAGGCTTTTTAGTTTAATACTTGACATTATAGTAATTTTGTGCTATAATGTCACATAATCAAAAACAATCAATAATAATAAAGGCATAATAAAATGACAATGATAAAAATTAGAAACACATGTACAGAATTATACGAAAGAGTTAATGGTCTTTTAGATTACAATCCTATTACAGGCGAATTTAAATGGATGGTTAGTAAAAATGGAGTTAGAAAAGGATCTGTAGCAGGAGGTTTATGTAAATCAAATGGATATATTTATATTCGTGTTGACAAAAAACTATATAAGGCGCACAAGCTTGCTTATTTATTAACATATGGTTGCTTACCAGAAAATCGTCTTGATCATGCCAACAGGTGTAAAACTGATAATAGAATTGAAAATTTAAAATGGGCTACCAAATCTTGTAATAGTTAAAATATTACGCTATCAAAAAAAATGGAGTTACTATTATAAACATCAGTAACTCCAGCAATGCTCTATTTGATAGAGAAAGGATTAATATAATGGCAGTACTTCCAACAAGCGCAAATATGACATCTGCAAACCTATCAGAGAGTTGCAGGGTGTTAACAAGTGGCTTTGGGGATGGTTATGAGCAAAGATTCACAGATGGCTTAAATATGATCAAGCAGACATTTAATGTAACCTACACTGATACGTCAACCAACATAAACACAATTTATGACTTCCTTAAAAATCTTGGGGGTGTGGATATTTTCCAATGGACTCCGCCTCGTCAGAGCACAGAATTAGATTGGACTTGCGCGAAATGGAGTAGAAAGTTCGTTGGATCAGACGTTGATCAGTTGACCGCTACTTTTATTCAAGTATTTGATCTATAGGAGATGTAATGACCTTAAATAGTAAAATAGCAAGTGACGTTCAAAAATCAGATCTTGGGAAAGTAGTTTCTATGTATGAAATTGATGTAGATTCTACGATTTATCGGTTTGTCAATTCTACTGATGACGGATCATCTATAATATTTAACTCGAACACTTACGTTCCTATTGATATCAAAACAAGCGGCATGGGATCTTCTAACAATGGCAGATCAAACAACCCAACATTTCAAATATCAAATGTAGAAAAAACACTTCAATCTGTCGTTGATGGTAACAATTATCTTCTTGGTTGTACATTAACACTTAGACGCACGCTTTATAAATACCTTGATGGTCAAGCAGGTGCCGACACAAATGCAATATTCCCTCTTGAGGTTCATATTTTTAATCAAATGAAAACCAAGAATAAGAATCTAATATCCTGGGCATTAACACCATATGTTAGCTTGGAAAAAATACAGTTACCAAAAAGAATATTTGTCAGAGACTATTGCCCATTTACCTATAGGTACTATACAGGATCTGCCTTTGATTACACTGGCGTCTCTTGTCCATATACTGATACAAACTACTTCGATAAGTCTGGTAATCCATGCAGTGCAGCAGACGATAATTGTGGTAGAAGGCTTACAGACTGTCGGCTTCGCTACCCTAACGATACGGATGAACTGGTTTTCGGTGGCTTCCAGGGCATTTTACGTGGAGGCAGTCAATATATTTAACAGATAAAATCAAGGATTAATATAATGTATAATATTTCAGATAAGACAAAAAAAGATATCATAAAACATGCCACATTATGCTATCCCTACGAGAGCTGTGGCTTCATCATTGATGATAAGTATTATCCACAAATAAATATTGCAGATAGCCCAATAAGGGATTTTAAAATAGCTGATAGGGATTATATTAAATACCATGGCAAGATAGATGCTGTTGTCCACTCACATATTAATTGTGAGTTTGCGTCTGGGGCTGATTTTAGACAACAGGCATGTATGGATATTCCTTGGTTAATCTTTAATATAAACGAATTTGGTGAATTGATAAATATTGTTGAGTTATCAAAGGAGATATAAATGAAAAGTATTTATTTATTTGGTAGGCTTGGCAAACAATTTGGGTTTAAGCACGAATTAAATGTTAATTCAGTTGAAGAAATGATTAGGGCAATGTCTGCAAATTATCCAAAATTTAAGACAGAGCTTAAAAATGGCAAATATAATATCAAAAATGCAGGTGAATTTATGACATCTGATGAAATGAAAATGTCAAAATCCGGTGATTATTATATTATACCTGCTATTGAAGGATCATTCTGGACTGCAATATTGATAGCTGTTGGAAGTATGGTTGCGAGCGTAGGGATAAGCCTGCTTCTTGCGCCGACACCTGTTGAAATCAAAGAAGAGGATAGCTCAGACCTATTTGGGAATGATCTTAATAATATCAAAGAAGGGGTGTCAATACCACTTGTATATGGTGAAACTTTTATTGGATCAACAGTGGTAAGTACCCAGGTTTTTATCGAAGATATAAGTGATTAGTAAAAAATAAACAAGGAGAATTAATAAGATGAGTTTAAAATCAACAGCATCAGTTATAATACACGATGTTCTGTGTGAAGGCGAAATAGAAGGGTTTGCGAATACAACTCCAGAAGAAAGTGTCTTCCTTAATAAAACAGCCCTTACAGGCTCATATGAATTAGATTATAAACTTGGCACACAAAGCCAGACAACTATAGCTGCATTGCCAAATACAAGCAATCCTGTCACCGTAAACACAGCATTGACATATAATAATCCAATAACAAGATCAGTGACTAATCAAGATATAGATGACCTTGACATTATAATCCGGATTGATTCGCTTTATGATGTTTCAGCTAATGGTAATTATCAGAATGAATATTTCGAGGTTGATATAGAAATATCTACGACAGCAGAGGGCGTTATTCAAACAAGGACAGCAAGGTTTACAGGCCAGACAAAGAAACCTTATCAAAGATTATATAAGATCGTTTCTCTTGGTACAATGGGGACTGCACCGTTTAGTATAAAATTAACAAGAACTACTGATGTGGAAACTATCCATGAGAGAGCAGTGATATCAGTATCTTGGGACTCTTACAATGAATTGATCAATGATAAGTTTACCCATCCTTATTCTGCCCATACTGTATTAAAACTAAACGCTAAAGACTATAATAATATTCCTGCAAGACAGTATAAAATCCAAGGATTAAAAGTTTATAGCCCAATTAATTATGATCCTGAAACAAGAATATATACAGGTACTTGGAATGGAAACATGTATGCATCAAAAAGATATACCAATAATCCAGCCTGGATAATATGGGATCTATTAACTGATCCTATACATGGCCTTGGATATGATGAATCTTATATTGATAAATGGGCATTATATACAATATCACAATATAACGATGTTGATGTTAATTACAGTAGAAAGAATGCTGATGGAAGTACCACAGCAGGAACTGAACCTCGGTTTACTTTTAATGGTGTATTAAACACAAGGAAGGATGCTCATCAGATATTAAATATTGTTTGTTCAAGTTGTAATGTTCAATATGCATGGTCTGGTAACATTTTAACATTTTTCCAGGACTCTCCTGTTGATTATAGCTCAATTTTAACAAATGCTAATGTGCTTGATGGTAATTTTTCTTATGCATCAAATGCGTATTTAAATTTAATCACCCAGGTTGATGTTAAATGGATGGATTCTGACAATTTTGGCCAGGCAGCAGTTGAAACTGTTATCGCGGATCATGATGATATCCAGAAATATGGGCTTAAAAAACTTACAATAACTGGTTATGGATGCACGTCCAGAAGTCAGGCAGCAAGATTAGGGAAATGGAAATTATATTCTGAATTACAACAAGGCGAGACGGTAACATTTGGAGTAGGTTTTGATCAATTAGATCTTAGCATTGGTGATGTTGTAGATATTTATGATGAGTTTTATTCAGGATCAACAGTATCAGGCAAAGTCGTCAGCTCAACAACTACTTCTTTGATAGTTGACAGGTCGATAGAAAATATTGGTACTGCTACAATTACAATGAGACAGCCTGATGGTACTCTGGTTGAAAGAGTACTTACTGATGCGACCGGAACTACCCTGGCATGGACAACTGCTGTAGACCCTGCACCACAATCTGGTAGTATATTCGGTATTAGATCAAGCAGCTTGGCACCAAGAAAATTCAAAGTGACAAGCATTCAAAATAACAGCCTTGGCAACTATGATATTGGATGTGTTTTTTATGATGCTGATAAATGGACTGAGATTGAAACAGGTGTGCAATATCAAGAAACACCATATAGTAATTTACAAGATGGAGAAATAACAGCCCCGACTGATATATCAGCAACAGCATATTCTTACGTTGATGGCGAAACTGGAGGTAGCTCATTTGGTGTTGATGTTGAGTGGACACATACAACAGACGATAGATTGGTAACTTATGATGTTCAAAATAGAGGTGATGTTGGAGAATGGGTTACATTAGGGCAAACAACTTCTAATTCTTATCAATGGTTAAACAGTGTTTCCGGTACGTTTGATTTTAGAGTGCGCACTATTGCTGATAACAGCTTAACATCTGACTGGTTAACTGTAAATAATATTGTTACAAATGGAAGCCCTTCAGCATGTGAGGCTCCAACAGCGTTGATTTGTCTTGACTCTGGTAGTACAACTTTTGATGGTAGAGATTGCGAAGTATCCTGGACTCATATTGACCTTACAGATGTTGATAATAGACATTTTAAGGATTATCAAATAGAGGTTATGACGACTGCTGATGTTAATCTTAGATATATATACACTACTGAAAATAATTTTGTGTATACCTATCAAATGAATGAAGAAGATAACTCAGGGACAGCAATCAGGAATCCAAAGTTTAAAGTTTGGTCAAGGGATGTTTATGATACATTAAATACAACGCCTGCAACTCTTTTGGCAACTAATCCACAACCAAGTATGACTGGATTAACACCTACAGTTACAGCCCTGGTAAATGGATTATCTGTTAGCTGGAGTGCTATTAATCCAACAGATAACGATATAATATACTATGAGGTTCTTTGTGATACAAATGCTACGCCTACTCATATTTTTCAAAGGGCAGGATCAACTGAAATTATAAGTTATTATTATGGGCTTAGTCCTGATAGTACTTATTATGCCCGCGTAAGACCTGTTGATGCTTTTGGAAATGGGACATATTCCAATGTGGCAAGTACAACACCTTTAGTGATTCCTGCTATTAATATCACAGAGGAACTTACTCAGAATCAGCATTGGACAGATATGGAAAGTCATACAGAAGCAGCGCTGTCTGTCTTGTATGATGGTACTAAAGATTCAGGAGGGATCGCATATGCAGCAGGAGCTTGGAGGTGGATACAAATTCAATACGCCCTTGATTATCTTATTGACAGGGTTTTATTTTGGACGAGCGCCACAGTGCAGTGTTATATTGGATATTCTAATGATAATGTTACCTGGAATTACCTTAAAGCTGAAACTGATCATACATTAACAGATAATACATGGGTTGCAGCTACAAGTCAGAGTGATGCTGAAGCTAATTATTTTAGTGCTACAGGGTCTGGTCAGCATTATGGGTTTTTCCCGAATATGACAACAGCCAGATATGTAAGGCTTTATATTAATGGAGCGCACACTATGTACGAATTGAAATTCTGTAGAGAAGTCGTTGCGGAGCAAATAGTCTGTGAAACATTATCAGCTATATCAGTTGATTGCGGAACACTTACTGCTGGAGCTTTACAGTCGACTAATTATAGTGCTACAGCCGGTATGCAAATTGACCTTGATAATGAAACTATAATATGTGGTGGAAGCACAACCCCAGAACTTGAGTATGATGGTACTGATTTAACGTTGCGAGGAGCTCTTGTTGCAGGTGAAATAAAATCACCAGACTATAGCACTACAGAAGGATTTCATATTGACTTAGAAAATGAATATATTACAATTGGAGGTAGCGGTGCAAATTGTAAATTAAGATTTGATGGAACAGATCTTACAATTTATGGAGACACAATTATTCATGGTGATTCAGTTGTCACAGGTACATTAAGTGGGTCAAAAATCATTACAGGTACCTTACAGGCAAACAGGATTGTTACTAACTCTATCACTGCTGATAGGGTTTATAGTAATGCTGGAATAAATGACCAACAGCTTAATTATGCCTATCAAAGTGACATGGGTCAATTAGGTAGTATTGGGAGTGGTTATGTAACGCATAACACAGGCCGATATGCTGCATCTAATGTTTGGCTAACAAATTCAACGACTTCAAATGATCTTTATGATGAAGTCAACTGGCTTTTTGTTAGCCATATTGCTAACAACACTACTAATTTTGAATGGTCTATGCAAGTTAATCATTATCTCAGTTGTTGTTGTGTTTAAAAAGGAGTAAAAAAAAATGGTAAAAAAATTATATGTTTTAGATACTGGCGAAATACTAAATAGTTGTATTTGGCCTGGAAAGAATTATGATCCTTGTCCTGATGATGTTATAAAATTCAAAAGAGATGGCGTTGAACATACTGCCCATGGTTTTGTTGTAGAACAAAAACAAGGGTTTGATTTCAAAAAAGACGAGTTAGTTCGTAATTGTCCTGCTGAACGTAGGTGGAGTCACACAAAAGATAATCTGTGTTATAGAAAAAATGTACGCAGTGAGATTAAAGACAATAAAATATTAAGAATACCAACAACTGAATTTAATTTTACAATTGTACATAATAAGAAAGTCACAGCAGATTGGAAAAACATTCCAAAGGGATCAAAAAACAATAAAACTATTGACCTGGTAAATTTAGAAGATGGGCACCACACTATTATTTTAGAACCATATGACAAAAAACATGCTATGCAAATACTTTCATTTGTTGTAAAAAATGGGAAAACAAAAAATCAGCCCAAGCTTGAATTAAAGTCAAAAACAAAAGACTTTAAAAGAACAAAAGCCTTAAATGTAATACCTTCTTGACAACATATAATAAACATGTTATACTTATTAGTTGATAATAAGTATAACAAAGGAGATAAAATTTGATAATATCAAATAGACAACAACAAGAGTCATATGATTATTTACATAAGCTTTTTGATTATGACGGGCAAAACCTGATTTGGAAGGTGAATAGACAAGGCACAAAAGGTATAAACTCTATTGCTGGCACTAAAGATAAAGATGGTTATATTGTCATACGTCTTGATAATAAAGCTTATAAAGCGCACAGATTAATTTGGATGTTCGTCAATGGCTATATGCCAGAGAATAGTTTAGATCATATTAACAGGATTAAAACAGATAACCGAATTGAGAATCTTAGAGAAGTATCAAACCAATGTAATATACAGAATGCTGGTATGTGGTCAAGTAATACGTCTGGCATAAAGGGAGTATCTTGGCACAAACAGACTAAAAAATGGGTAGCACATATAAAAGTTAATCAGAAAGCTAAACATCTTGGCAGATTTGTCAATAAGATAGACGCAGCCAAAGCAAGGTATCAAGCAGAAATAAAATATAATTGGCAATCGTGTGAAGCTGGTGGCTCATCAGCGAAGCAGTTTATTAATAACAATTAATCCAAAAAAAGGAGGTAGATTGTGAAGATAAAAATAGGTCGCAAGAATAAGATTTATAAGACTGAAATGCTTAAGGGTATTTTAATTCCAGAAATAAAAAAGGATGAAGAGATTTCAAAGAAATACTTTTACAACGAATCAGGCTTGTTAACTATTTTTGATGTTACTGCTGTAACAATTGCTCCTGGCGAGGCTATCAAAAAAAGAACTGGGCATATCGTAAGCAAAGAAGAATTAGATGTTATTCTGGAAGATATTGAAGCAGCTAAGGCGGAAAAGCTTGCAGAAAAACTTGCAACAAAAGAAGCCGAAAAAGAAGAAATAATAATTAATTAGATATAATTATGGTGTCGTACGCGAACCTTTTAACGTTTTGTGGTATATAGTGCTGAAAGAATCGCGCTGCGACACCAAAAAAGGAGGTAATTTATCATGTTAGCGAGTGATCTTTGGATACATTCAGGGTTTTTATATTCAGAAAGTACGACACAAGAAAATATTGCAAGCCTATATAATAAACCAACATCAAGTAAACATTATAAAGTGCAGCATATAGAGTTTTTTAATTATGTACCACGCAACCTTGATCCTGCTGTTTATATAACCACTATTGCTGATGGAGAATTTGATACAGGAGCATTTGAATATCCAGCAAGACGTATGGTTAATTGGACAGAAGAAAACCAAAATATAAGTTTCTTCTGGAAAAATGGTCATAATTTTCAGAGCTATTATGGTATTAATGGCTGGCTTATAGAGCAGTATTTATTCAAAGATACTTCAAGTTATTGCAATGGATTAATAATTAAGCCTGGTGATGCATTAAGCTTCTCTGGCGCATCTTCAACTGGAATGGATTTTTTAATCACATTAAAAATTATTATAAGCGAAGAAAGCTCATAATTTAATTTATAGGAAAAGGAGGCTTTATGGCGGTCATAACTTATAGTTTTAGCTCTGGATCTGAAGCAGGAGCAAATTGGACATCATTAAATGATGCATGGGATGGTAATTTAGCATCAAATGCAAATAGATTTGTAAATTCATGGGTAGGTCAAGAGACAGACAAATGGATACAGGCAGAGACTAATAACGCACCGGCTTCAGGTGGCAGTTTAATAAGTATAGAAGTAGGTATTTATTTTGAAACTGGATATTCTGGAGATATAACAGCGAATATTGTACCTGTTTTTAATGGATCTACTTTTGGAGATATACATAGTTTAGGAGCTAAGACATCTTCTGACTGGGGATATGTTGATATAACAAACGATACAAATGCTCCAGGTAGTTGGGATTGGACTGATATACAGAATTTAGACCTCAGATGTTATGGCGGCAATATGACGCCATCTCAAGGATTCTTTAGAATATATGAGTTTTCTATTAGAGTTACATACTCAGAAGTTGTTGAATCTTATAAAACCATTACAGAAGCTCTTGGATTATCAGATGCTGCAACAATAACATTAACGCCAATCAATATTACTTCTGAAATCAGGAGGAGTTTTTTTGGTAAAAACATTAATAGAAATTTCTTTAGTAAATAAAAGGAATAAATTATGGATGGATTTAAATTAACAGGTAAATATATTTGGGAATTAGAAAGAAACGGGAAAATTATATGGTCAGAAGAAAAGAACAATATGATTGTAAATCAAGGATTAAATCATTTTCTTGATGTAGTATTGTCAGATGGCACTCCTGACAGCACGCATTATATAGGACTTAAAGGATCTGGTATAATATCTGTCAGTGATACGCTTGCTTCACATGGTGGTTGGTCTGAAATAACTAATTATTCTGGTGATCGCAAAGAATGGGTAGAAGCAGGTGTAGCAAGTCAGAGTATATCTAATAGCGCATCTACTGCTGATTTTACATTTACATCAAACAGTACTATATATGGCGCATTTCTTTGTTCAGTAGCTTCAGGAAGTACAGGGACTCTCATATCAGTAAGTAATTTTAGCTTAGAGCAGGACGTTTTAATTGCCGATATACTCCATGTCACTTACACAATGTCAATATCAAGTGTATAAGGAGATAACAATGGTCGAAGGGTTTAAAAACGAAGATGTTTTAAATCTTCAAAAGAATGATGTTAATGTAGGTTATCGGTTTTCTTTTTCGATAGCAAGTAGTATCGAATCAGGGGACGGAACGATCCCATATGGGACAACAATCTCAAGTGCTGATGTTGAATGTGTAAACTCAGCAGATGAAGATACACCGATTTTAGGTATAATCACAAGCATATCAAACAGTACTACTTATGTTGATATAACGCTTACTCACGGAGGGCAAACAGCAGGGTCATATTATTTAATATTTATTTTAACTCTAAGTGATAGTTCGGTAATATCTGTCGATTTTGGCAGACTGACTATTGAATAATTTAATTTACCAAAATAAAAGGGATAGAAAAAGTGAAAAAGAAATCGTTAAAAGAATGGTTAACCATTTTAACACCAATTGTTATAGCGCTTGTAAGTACTTTGGTTTTTTTTGTCAATACTGTAAATTCTAAGGCAACAAAAAAAGAAATGCAGCAAGTTGAAATAAAAATGCAAGATCAAATGACTCGACTTAAAACAGATCTTGATAATAGTGTTAAAGCTAATATGAATAGCATCAAGAGAGAATTTAGGGACCTAAAAGAGTCTTTCAATAAAATGGCTGAAACTCAGAGGCTGATCTTGCAAAAATTAATGAACCCTTAAGTATAAAACTAAAAAAGCCCTCGACCATATTAAGTAGTTGAGGGCTTTACTGTTTTTTATCTGTTTGATTTATAATCTTCTAATCTTTTTTTAGCAACTTCAAGGTTATATTTACTAATCAAAAGGTCTATCTCAGATTCAAAAAGAAGACCGTCAATCTTATTTTCCAGGCTTACTATGTCTTTATCTATGGCGTTTGTATCTTTGATATCATGCAAGCCCCATCCTGTAACACATCCGATTAAAAAATTTAAAGTAATAATTAACACTAAAAGTCTTGATTTCATTTTGTTTCTCCTTAATTATTGTTGTTTTGGTTATTCGTTTAGTTTATAAAAGCATTATATCATGAGTTTTATACCACGTCAAGCTTTATTTTAAATAAAATGTAATCTTTTTTTTTACTCTTAATATTATATATCGGCATATCACTATTAAAACTTTAGTAAAAAATAAAATAAAAAAAGACTAAAGTTTTAATGACAATATGTCGATAACTATATTATAATCAAAAAACAAAGGAGAACCAAAATGAAAGATCTTATCAAAGAACGAGATGAAAGAAACGATGCACAAAGGAAGCTTAATTTGGAACAAATTGAGATAAATAAACTGCAAACTAAGCTCGATAAAAAACAGGAATTGCATAATGCGAAATACGAACATTTAGGGTATGATATTTCAATGCTTGATACTGGTTTAATAATAGATTAAATAAATACTTGACATGATCACAAGAAATATGATATTATAATGGCATAAACAACAAAACAAGGAGAAAATAATGAATGATAATATAATGAGTAGGGCAGAAATAAAACAAGCCTTCAGTAAAGAATGTATTACTAAGGATTTTGGGAAGAATCCTGATGACGCATGGCTTAATGAATACAAGCCGAGAATCAATCCGTACGAAGATGATATCACAACCGAAGACTTAAGACTGATTATGGAATTACGGGATGGGCATTTTTACCGTAAGGTTTCACAGGGATGCAAGAAAGCTGGAACAATAGCCGGTAAGATCAACAAACTTGGCGAATGGATTTATTATATTCAAAAGATTAAATACACGAAGGCCGATCTACTTGAAATTTATTTTTATAAGGGGGACAAATAATGAAGGCAAAAAATACAGGTACAAAATTATATGATAGAGTTAAAGAGTTACTTAAATATGATCCTGAAACGGGCTTATTGACTTGGAAGATTGATAAAGGTAGAAGGATTAAAAAAGGTGATATTGCCGGATGTTTAAATAAAACAACTGGTTATATTGTAATTAGAATTGATGAGAAATTATATCAAGCACATAGGATTGCTTATTTACTATATCACGGTTTCCTGCCCGAAAACAGCTTAGACCATATTAATCGAGATAAAACAGATAATAGGATTGAGAACCTACGTGAAGCTTCAGTGTCTTGTAATCTTAGAAATTCTACAATATCAAAGAATAATACATCAGGGGTTGTTGGTGTTAGTTGGAATAAAAGAGATAAAAGATGGAAAGCACAAATAATGGGATTAAACGGCAAGGAAATATATTTAGGTTATTTCGCTAATCTTGATGACGCAGTAAAAGCCAGGTACGCAGCAGAGATCAAATACGATTATGACAAATGCAATTCCTGCACGAGTGCTAAGCAATATTTAACAGAAAAAGGACTTATATAATGACTAAAATATCACAAAATTTGAAAGATATGAAATTTATGGCAAATCGTCCAAAGTCAAAGATCAGATTTGCATCAGGTAAAAATTGGAAAAACCAAGCCGTAGATATCTCTCAAGCTGAAA
>Ga0209345_10001654_pt1 | contig 26281 bp, 23 predicted proteins | sample Cruoilmetagenom7_FD_187294 | JGI IMG/M metagenome (GOLD analysis project Ga0209345, IMG submission 187294) | Oil polluted marine microbial communities from Coal Oil Point, Santa Barbara, California, USA - Sample 7 (SPAdes) (version 2) | ecosystem: Environmental > Aquatic > Marine > Oil seeps ...
TTAGGCTGCGTAAGCCCGCTACTTTGTGCTATGCGCACCGCATCACGCCGAAACTCGTCTGTGTATCGTATTGCCATTTCTGATCTCCTTCACAGCAATTATTGCTCTAAAGAGACCGGAACTAAACCGTGACATGACCATTGGCCGACACGTCTACTTCAATGCCGCGTTCCGCCCGCAGATCCCGCACATCACGGCAAGACTGTGCTAAATGGCAATACCAACGCACCTTTCAGAAGCGCATCTCGTTCCAAAAACAGATTGACAAATGCCTGCAAGAGCGCTGACGTAGCAAGGCCTTAGATTTTCGAAGAGAAGTGCACTAAATTAGTAGTTGGAGCGTCCAGAAAATTTTCAGGGCCTGTACACAAGAATCACGAGCCTACCAAAATGGAAAAGGACAAAAGATGAGTCAGGACGGCAGTACCGCAGTGATTTATCATTACTTTGAAAAGGACGAGACCTATCGCGAAAACTTCATTTTTTTTCTCGCCCGTGCATGGCGTTCTGACCTAGAATTTTTTATCGTGATTTCGGGAGAACACAGCGTCGATCTGCCTGTTCGCGACAATATCCAATATGTATACACCCGAAATTTTGGCCATGATTTCGGCAGTTATGCCGCTGTGGCCGAGAGTGGCACGCTGGACAGCTTTGATCGGCTGATCTTTGTTAATTGTTCGGTGAGGGGCCCGTTTTTGCCCCACTATTCAACTGGCTGTTGGACACATCCGTTTCTATCTCTGCTTAAAGGCGACGTACATCTGTGTGGATCCACCATCAACATCCTGCACAACACTCGGCCATTTCATATGCTCTACCAACAGCGACATCCGAATGATCCCGAGCCATTTTCTCATGTGCAAAGCTCGGTACATGCCATGACAGCCAAATGCTTTGCCTTTCTGCGCGCACAAAATCTCTATGCCGCCGCCACAGAGTTTGACAAAGAAAGAGCCGTCGTCGATTGCGAAATTGCGATGAGCCAGCGCGTGCGTGGCAACGGCTGGAATATCGCCTGCCTGCTGCCCCCCTACAACGCACTCGATTATCGTGCACCGCATAGCGAAATTAACCCGGCCACTGCCACAGGCCACCCGCAGACACAGGGGGCCTATTTTGGCCTCACGGCCCACCCCTTTGAGCTGATTTTTATCAAGACGGAGTGGAATTTGCTCAGTAAGGATGCGCGAGATTTCTATTCGCTCATGGCATTGCAGCATCATCCTGTGACCAGCCTCGACTGGGCCGAGGCAGAGGTATTGCGCGATCAATTTGCAACGCGTCTGGGTGGTTCGCTTGCCACTCTACCCTTAAAAGCGCACCAGAGGCTGGACCCTGAACCGGTCAAATCTGCCGCCCAACCCACCCCGTCGCAGGCACGGTGCATCCTCGTGCTGGGCATGCATCGCTCAGGAACATCCGCCTTGGCGGGCGTGCTGACCCATCTCGGGGCCACGCAACCGAACTCTCCGATGGAACCACATGCAAGCAATCCCAAAGGTTTCTTTGAATCTGTACGAGTACGCGACTTCAACGATGCCCTGCTTGCAGCTGCTGGCAGCAGTTGGAAAGACTGGCGACCCATTCCCCCGGACTGGTTTGCGTCTGCCGAAACACGGGCATTGCAAGAGGCCGCCTGCGCGGTGATTGACGATGAATACGGCACCTCAAAGCTCTTCGTGCTCAAGGATCCGCGCATCTGTCGTCTCCTACCGTTCTGGCGTACCGTGCTGGAGAAGCGAGGCACCGAGTTGCTGCCGTTGCATACCCATCGTAGTCCTCGAGAGGTGGCCGGATCGCTCGCTGATCGATACAATTTTAATCCGGCCTTTACTCATCTGCTTTGGCTGCGCCATCTGCTGGAGGCCGAGGTTGCCAGCCGCGGTTTGAAACGTCACTTCACCAGCTATGATAAATTGCTCAACGACGCAGCCACGGTGGCGACGCAGATCGCCCTCAGCTTTGAACTGCCGCTACCCGACGAGCAGGCAGTGCATAAGATGGGAGAGTTTCTGTCTCCGGGCCTGCGCAACCATCGTGCTTCTGCCGAGTCTCAGGACAATGCGCTTGCCCCTTGGTATCAAAAGAGCTTTGCCATCTTCGAACACTGGGCCCACGCCGCTCCGGATGTCACTGAGCAAAAGAAGCTTGATGCTATTCGTATCGAGTTCGACCGCTCTGTCTCTGTGTTTGAGTCGATTGTCACGGAACGTCAGATCGCAACAGGAAAATCCTGATTGGCATCGGTTTGACTGGAAAATAGACTTCAATTTACCCTGTCAGAACCGCTGGATGCCCCAGTTGCGCCTAGACTGCAATTTTGTTTAGTATAATCTGCATTTCGAATTTCGTGCTCGTAAATCAGTTGCGACGGGGTCTCGAATTATGATGAGCGACACATGAGGAAAAAGATGGTGTTCCCCCCCCCCGAGAAGACAGGAAAATCTCAGTGCTTCATCGTGCTTGGTATGCACCGCAGCGGCACCAGTACTCTCTTAAGAACTTTGCTTGAGGTCTGGCTCCGAGTTTTGCCCGATGCCCAGTATTTTGACATCCGAACCACCTACAATCAAAGACAATTCGATTTTAAATGTGCGCGTGAGTGCGCGCATTGAAAAATCTTGATGTGCTAACAACAAGGCTGTTTCCCAAAAATCAGGGATCAGACGCCTATGGTCTTACAGGTATTGCCGCACGATGTGACTGGGTTGTCTTCACTGACAAAATTGTGCCCTGCACCCATTTGCAAAAATCCGTTTCAACGCCTCATCCCAAACATATTTTTCTTTCAATGCGCGAACCCTTTTTGGCGATCCGGTACTTTTCGGAACATGTTTTGCCAACACTTTCTCGTCCGTTTGTCCTGATCACCGGTTCAGAAGACATCACTATTCCAATTCAGACAGATCAACGCTGGCGCCCTTTTGACGCTGCTGAGCAGGGTCTTATCCAACAGCTGCTAAACCATCCTCTTCTGGTCCGTTGGTTTGCCGAAAATCTGGATGATGACAGCCATCCTGGCTTCTCGCCGCTGCCCCTCGGAATGGTCTTCCCACAAGGCCATCCGAAGAATGGGATCACGGTCGGTACGATCCCAGCACTGGCAGATCGACCGTTGCGTGTCCTCTGCGGGCATCGCGTTCGCCCTGGGCCGCAGTGGGATTTGCGCAAAACCGTCAGTGGGCTCGCAAGAACCTGTTGGTCTGAGTGGTGCACACATCTGGATGAGGAGGTTTCTGAAAGGGCGTTCATGGATCTTGTCGAATCCCATGCTTTTGTCATCTGCGCAGAAGGTGGCGGGCTCGATCCCTCACCTAAAGCTTGGCAAGTGATCTTGCACGGGGCGATTCCGATCATACGCCGAACGCCGACAACTGCGGCTTATGCATCTTTGCCAGTCGCATATGTTTCTGATTGGGCACCAGAAGCGTTGACACAAAAAATGCTGCAAGACTGGCACACCAGTTTCAGTCCCGCGCATGATACACCTGCGCAGCGCGAAGCAATTGTTGACAAACTTGGCATCGATTTTTGGTGGGCCAAGATTACCACCGCAGTCGCTTCCGCCAATGTCTCAGGTCGCCAGTAGCTACGTTAAGCATTGCTTGATTCAAATATCATTGCGACGCCCCGAGGATATTTCAGCTAATGATTGGATATGATCATAAGGTCTGCACTTCAAAATTTGCTTTGGTATCTCTGCACGGTATAGTCACAAACAACACCGAAGCATTCTGTCAACAAACCATTTCATACCCCTAAAAAGAACCGCCCTCCATGCATGTTGAACCTACCAAACTATCCGGCGTCCTGATCCTGACACCCCGTCGTTTTACTGACGACCGCGGATATTTTTGCGAAGTCTACAACCGCGCCACTTTTCAAAACCTTGGCATAGATATGGTGTTTGTGCAGGACAATCATTCAGTCTCGCGCAAAAAAGGAACTATTCGCGGGCTGCATTATCAAGCCCCGCCTCATGCACAAGACAAACTGGTTCGGGTGGGCACCGGTCGCATTGTGGACGTCGCCGTGGATATCCGCAAGGGTTCGCCGACCTACGGGCAGTGGGTCGCGGTGGAATTGTCGGCCCTAAATGGCAAACAGTTGCTGGTGCCAAAAGGATTCTTACATGGATTTGCCACGTTAGAATCAAATACAGAAGTGCTCTATAAATGCACTGATATTTATACCAAATCCTGCGATGCAGCCATTCGCTTTGACGATACCGATATCGGCATCAACTGGGGCATTGCACATGCAGATGCACTTGTTTCGGACAAAGATGCCGCTGCCGCGCCTTTCGCCAATTTTGACAGCCCTTTCATCTACGCGGGGTAAACGCGCAGGCGAAACATCAGTAAACATCCGTGAAGGGGTCTATTATTCGCATCAATTACTGACTAGAATCTGACCTTGAACAATTCAAACCCTTTGGGAATGACACTATTATTCATGATGAATACACCCATATCCCCGCATCCCTTTGTGATATTTTGCCCCCCTATTTTTTGTAACGGGGGCATTTCATGAAACTTCTGGTCACTGGTGGGGCCGGTTTCATCGGGTCGGCCGTCATTCGACAGGCCATCGCAGATGGCCACAGTGTTGTGAATGTGGACAAGCTGACCTATGCGGGATGTTTGGAAAATTTGGTTGCTGTTGCGGGCACGCCGGAATATGTGTTCGAACACATTGACATCTGTGATCGCGCGGCCCTTGAACGGGTGTTTGGCACCCACCGTCCTGACGCGGTAATGCATCTGGCGGCTGAATCCCATGTGGATCGCTCGATTGACGGGCCCGATGCTTTTATCAAAACCAATGTCGACGGCACCTATACCCTGCTCAAAGCCGCCCGCGCCTATTGGGAAGGCATGGGTCAGCCCGACAACTTTCGGTTCCATCACATCTCCACAGACGAGGTATTCGGCTCGTTGGGGGCAACAGGTCAGTTTACTGAATCCACGCCATATGCCCCAAACAGCCCCTACGCGGCCTCTAAGGCTGCCTCAGATCATCTGGTGCGCGCTTGGGGCGAAACCTACGGATTACCGGTCATCATGACCAATTGCTCCAACAATTATGGCCCATATCAGTTCCCCGAAAAACTGATCCCGGTTGCGATTCTCAATGCACTGGCTGGCAAAACCATCCCGATTTATGGTGACGGATCAAACGTGCGCGATTGGCTCTATGTGGCAGACCACGCCGACGCCCTGTTATGCGTTTTACAAAAGGGCAAGCCGGGGCGGACCTATAATATTGGCGGTGAAAACGAAGTGTCAAACATCGATCTGGTGCACAAAATTTGCACCATACTGGATCAAAAACACTCTGCTACAGGCCCTTATGCCAACCTGATCACCTATGTCACCGATCGGCCCGGGCACGACCAGCGCTATGCCATTAATCCCACCCGTATCCGCACCGAACTCGGCTGGCGGCCCTCTGTGACGGTGGACCAGGGGCTTGGGCTGACCGTACAATGGTATCTCGACAACAAAGGCTGGTGGCAAGCCTTGCAAAATCGACGAGGCGTCGGCCAGCGGTTGGGTACTGAAACATGACAAAGACAACAGAGGCAGACACAACATCGGATCTGCATATTCTTGTTTTCGGCGAAACTGGCCAAGTCGCCTTAGAACTCCAGCGCATTGCCGCAAATCAAAATATAACGCTGACCACCCTGCCCCGCGCAAAAGCCGATCTTGAAAATCCGGTGGCTTGCGCTGACTTAGTTGCCACAACAGATGCTAATATCATCATCAACGCGGCTGCCTATACAGCTGTTGATCGCACTGAAGAAGACGAGGCTCTTGCAACCCTTGTGAATAGCACTGCACCCGGTGCAATGGCCCGCGCAGCAGCGGCCCGCGCCATACCATTCCTGCATATCTCGACCGATTACGTTTTTGATGGCTCCGGCACCACGCCATGGTCCGAGGATGCCCAGACGGAGCCCCTGGGTGCCTACGGACGCAGCAAACTGGCAGGCGAGGCACAGATCACGGCCGCTGGTGGGCCCCACGCCATCCTCCGCAGCGCTTGGGTGTTTTCTGCACATGGAACCAACTTCGTCAAAACAATGCTGCATCTGGCGCAAACCCGTGATGCGCTTTCAGTTGTCGATGACCAACGTGGCGGCCCCACATCCGCCTGTGCCATAGCCCAAGCGCTGGTTACCATCGCAACCGCTTTTCACCGCGGCCAAGGCATTTCCGGCATCTTTCATTTTGCGGGCACCCCAACCGTCAGCTGGGCCGAATTTGCCACCCGTATTTTCACCCTCGCCAATCGTCCGCGAAAACCAACCATCACCCCAATTCCAAGCAACCAGTATCCGACACCAGCGGCACGGCCCATGAACTCTTCCTTAAACTGCAACAAAATCAACGCGGTTTATGGCATACTGCAACCCGATTGGGTGGCTGATCTAACCCATGTCTTAGCAGAACTGGACCACAAACCATGACCGCAACACAACGCAAAGGCATTATTCTGGCGGGGGGATCGGGGACGCGGCTTTATCCCGTTACCCATGCTGTCTCAAAGCAGGCGCTGCCGCTCTATGACAAGCCGTTGATCTATTATCCGCTGTCAGCGCTTATGCTGTCCCATATCCGCGACGTCGCTATCATTTCCACCCCCCGCGACCTGCCTACGTTCAAGGCTCTGTTGGGCGATGGATCGGCTTGGGGCATGGCCTTTAACTATATCGAACAGCCCTCCCCTGACGGGTTGGCACAGGCCTATTTGCTGGCCGAAGATTTTCTGGATGGTGCACCATCCGCTATGGCTCTTGGGGATAACGTCTTTTTTGGCGAAGGCTTGTCAGGTAAACTTAAATTGGCAGATGCCCATTCTTGTGGTGGGACGGTCTTTGGCTACCGTGTTGCCGATCCGGAACGCTATGGCGTCGTTGAGTTTGATACCAAGGGCAACGTGCTGTCCATCGTAGAAAAGCCCGAAAACCCTAAATCTCCCTACGCTGTGACCGGGATCTATTTTCTCGATGGCAAGGCCCCTGAAATGGCCAGACAGGTTCACCCTTCGTCGCGAGGTGAACTGGAAATCACCGACCTTTTGAACCTCTATCGCGAACGCAGTACTTTACGTGTTGAAAAACTGGGCCGCGGCTATGCGTGGCTAGACACAGGCACACATGATAGCCTGCTTGATGCGGCCGAATTCATCCGCACCATCGAAAAACGCCAGAACCTTAAGGTTGGGTGCCCCGAAGAGATTGCCTATCTGAATGGCTGGATCAGCAAGACAGACCTGCAAAACCTTGCAACGCCCTATCTCAAGACTGAATACGGCCAATACCTAAATCGCCTCTGCGAGGAATAACGCAGAAGTTTCCATATCCTCCGATTGTTCGTCGCGGTGCAGATGATCCGGTGCCGCCGGAATGGGAAGAGGTTTTGCTTAGCCAAACGAACTTTCTGGATGAGTTAATGGATGAAGAGGTACGGCTTGGTGAATTGCGGCGGGGGTCACTCACAGATGCTAAAGATGCAGCAGCACGGCCCGTTAGACCCGTCATTTGTTCTGACGGCAGTATTTCCAATTGGGCAATGACGGCAAAGCGGCCCAAAATCACCTTCACTTGATGTAACGAGCAGGCAATTCGCCAATTTTGGCACCATTTTTTGCACTTCATTTGGCCAATACCTGCTATGTTATACGAGATTGCCATTCGGTATTATCCAGTTTTGGGAACGGAGTTCCGGAAATAGAGCAAGGTATGGCGATTTTCGTGAGGAAAGATGACCCAAAACGGTTCCGTCGTACGCGCAATTGCAATCAGTCTTGCCGCATTGGTGATGTTCGACCTTATGGGGTTGATCATCAAGCTTTTGTCGCCCAAATATTCTGCGGCTGAACTATCTGCCTACCGTAACATTTTTGGAGTGATACCAAGCATCATCGCTCTTTGGTCCATGCGCGCCTGGCATCAGGGTGGCCGGAAGCTGCGCGTCCGGCAAAAATTTGTCGTCTATTCCCGAGGCATTATTGTGACGTTGGCGCAGTTGATGTTCTACCTTTCGCTTGGGCGAATAGCCTTTGCGACAGCCACGACGATTACCTATTCCGGCGCGCTCTTCACAACAGTGTTCGCTGTTTTTATATTGAAGGAACGCGTTGGTGCCCTGCGCTGGGGGGCCGTCCTAACGGGCTTTGTTGGTGTCATGATGGTGATGGGGCTGAGCAGGGACAACTTTACTTGGGATGCACTGCTCCCTGTCGGCGCGGCCGTTCTTTATGCTCTGGTCGGCGTGACCGCGCGACTTGTGGACGACGATGTGCCAAGTGCGCTGGTTAACCTCTATTCTACTGCATTCGCGGTTATCGGATCGGTTCTGCTTGCTCTTTTTCTAGGTGGTTTTTCGCCCATTCAGGGCCTGCCCGACTTTTTCTGGATTGTCGCGATGGGCGGCTTTGGCGGGACTGCGGTCCTGTGTCTTGTGGTCGCCTACAGGATGACAGAACAGAGCAATCTTGCCCCTTTCAGCTATTTTGGCATTCCCTTAGCGTTCTTTTTTGGCTGGTTGTTCTTTAGTGAGGCACCCATAAGGGACTTGTTGCCAGGCGCGATTTTGATAGTGGCAGGCGGGTTGATGGTGATCTGGCGGGAACGTCAATTAGCACGCCGCACTAGAGCTTCAATTGCCATTTCAGAACCGGGCAATTAGCGGGAAAAGTATTGAGAGAAAAGACAATACCTCTGCTACACTGAACCGAATACGCCGTCGTTCGACAATTCAAAACGATGATCTGCTAACCCTCGCCATTTTAGACCAGCATATTGAACATTGTCGAAATGCGGTCATCATTGGTGTGGACCAAAGCATCATCCAAAATTATGTCTGAAGTCAGTACCAGTCGATTTGTTGGGGCGCTCGACAGGTATTGCAATAGCCTGATACTCGCCTTCAAATCCAGCTACTGTTGGAGCGCGTTCTGTTCATCTTGTTTCTGACGAAGAGACATGTGGCGCGAAATCAGAGAGGCCGAAATTACCCCCACGGTGACGATGCTGATCATGATGGTTGAAAGGGCGTTAATTTCCGGGCTGACTCCCAACCGGACCGCGCTGAAAATTTTGATGGGCAGCGTTGTCGAAGATGGGCCAGAGGTAAAGGACGCAATCACCAGATCATCAAGTGACAGTGTAAAAGCCAGCAACCAGCCGGATATGACCGCAGGCGCAATGATTGGCAGTGTCACGCTGCGAAAGGCATCAAAAGGTGTGCAACCTAAATCCAGCGCTGCCTCCTCCAGTGATCTGTCAAAAGTCACCAGCCGAGACGTGACCACAACAGAGACATAGCACATTGAAAAAGTTGTATGGGCCAGCACGATAGTCACAACCCCCCGGTCCAGACCAATGGCGATGAAAAACAATAAGAGCGACAGGCCAGTGATGACTTCTGGCATCACCAAAGGCGCATAGATCATCCCTGAAAATAGCCCACGACCAGTAAACCGGCCAGAGCGTACCATGACATAGGCCGCCATTGTGCCTAGGACGGTGGCGAGGGTGGACGACCAGAACCCGACCTTCAAGGTGATCCAGGCAGCATCGAGAAATGCCGCGTTCTGCATCAGCTCGCCATACCATTTAGTCGAGAAGCCTGCCCAAACGGTCACCAAACGGGATTCGTTAAAGCTGTAGATCACGAGGATCAGCATAGGCAGATAAAGGAACACAAACCCGAGCGTCAGAGAAGTGGCGTTGAACCATGAAAAGCGTCCTTGGTTCATCCTTCCATCTCCCGCTGTTTTTGCTCATTGCGCTGAAACAGCATGATCGGGATGACAAGGATCAACAGCAAGATAACTGCCACCGCCGAGGCCACCGGCCAATCCCGGTTCGAGAAAAATTCCTCCCACAAAACCTTGCCGATCATAATGGTTTTAGATCCGCCCAGCAGGGACGGGATAACAAATTCACCAAGGGCGGGAATGAACACAAGGAAACTCCCGGCAATGACCCCGGGCTTCGACAGCGGGGCCGTGACCAGCCAAAAAGCCGAGATGGCGGTACAGCCCAAATCTTCGGCCGCTTCCATCAATGATCCGTCCATTTTTTCAAGTGAGGCATAGATCGGCAGGATCATGAAAGGCAGGTAAGTATAGACGATGCCGATATAGACAGCCCAATTTGTGTTGAGGATCGTCAGCGGTGTCGCAATCAGTCCCGTCCACAACAGGAATTGGTTCAACAGACCTTCTTGGCTGAGAATCCCCATCCAAGCGTAAACGCGGATTAGAAAGCTGGTCCAGAACGGTAAAATCACCAGCATCATTAGGGTCGGGCGCCAATGGTCGGGGGATTTAGCCATGGCATAGGCGATCGGATAGCCCACAATCAGGGTCGCAATAGTAGAGATGATCGCGATCTTGAGGCTGGACAGATAGGCCACGTAGTAAAGGTTGTCTTCGGCCAAAAAGACAAAGTTCTCAAAGTCGAGCTGACTGAAATAACTCATCAGCCCTGCCCAACCCTCTGATAGGTCCAACTTGGGCGTATAAGGCGGGATCGCAAGGGCAATGTCCGACAGCGATATTTTCAGTACGATCCCAAAGGGGACCAGAAACAGTGCCAAAAGCCACGCATAAGGCACGAAAATCAGGAATTTGCGTCGCAGATCCATGACCGCCTCCTAGTTTTTCAGGATGATGCCGGCGGTGGCAGTCCACGACAACCAAACCTCATCTTCCCACGTAAAGCTGCGCCGCGCGATCCGTCGCGTATTGGTGGCTTGGGCCTTGAAAATATCACCAGATGGCAATTGGACATGATAGGTCGAGATATTGCCCAGATAGGCGATGTCCAAAATCTTGCCATGCACAACATTAACCATCTCCTCAGGTCGCTCGGCCGAGATGGCAACCTTTTCGGGGCGGATGGCAAAAGTAACCTCTGTACCCGCAGGCAGGGGCGTGTCGGACGAGGCCAAAATGGGGGTCTGGTCCTCTACCCAATGAATTTCAGTCTGCTCACCGGTGCTAGGATGGGCCTTGCCCTTGATAAAGTTCACGTCACCGATGAAATCAGCGACATAGACCGAGTTCGGGTTTTCATAGAGGCGGTCAGGGGTAGAGACCTGAACGATGCGGCCATGATCCATCACGGCCACACGGCTGGCAACGGTCATTGCCTCTTCTTGATCGTGGGTCACGATGACAAATGTCGTACCGGTCTTTTCCTGAATGTCCATCAGTTCGAATTGGGTTTCGTTGCGCAACTTTTTATCAAGTGCGCCCAGCGGCTCATCCAGCAACAGCAGTTTTGGGGCTTTGGCAAGGGATCGGGCAAGGGCCACACGCTGCCGCTGGCCTCCGGAAATCTGATGGGGTTTTCGTTTGGCAAAAGGCATCAACTGTGTCAGCCGCAACATTTCTTCGACCCTACCCGGAATATCCGCCTTGGGCATATTAGAACGGCGCAGGCCAAAAGCGATGTTGTCAAAGACGCTCAAATGCGGAAATAGCGCGTAGGATTGGAACATCATATTCACCGCACGCTTGTTGGGCGGCACGGTGGCAATATCCTTATTGTCCAACAGGATGCTGCCCTCAGTAGGCGTTTCAAATCCAGCCAGCATACGCATCAGCGTGGTTTTGCCACAACCTGACGGGCCAAGCAGGGCAAAAAATTCCTGCCGGTAAATATCAAGCGTCAGATCATCTATTGCCGTAAAATCTCCGAACCGTTTGGTGACATTCTTGAACTGGATGATCGGCTCTTGGCTGGGGTCGTCCCATGGTTCGAATACCGTCTTTGTCTGCTGCTGTGTCATGAATACCCCATAGGCATGAACAAAACCCCTCGCCTAGTGAAAGGCAAGGGGTAATAGAAGAGATCAAGTGCCGGACTTGATCCGGGTCCACATCCGCGTCACGACACGCTGAACACGCGCTTCATAGGGAGACGTGGTATAGAGGTTTTCCAGCGTCGCGGCATCAGGATAGATTGCCGGATCACCAATCACATCCTCGACCAGCAGTTCCTGTGAGGCCAGATTGCCGTTGGCGTAATACACATAGTTGGATGCATCGGCCATGTTCTGGGCATCAAGAATGAAGTTCAAGAACTTATGCGCACCTGATGGATTGGGCGCATCTACCGGGATCGCCATTTGGTCAAACCACATCAGTGCACCCTCGACAGGGGCGTTGTAAACAATCTCGACACCGTTATCGGCCTCGGCGGCACGGTCGCGGGATTGAAGAATGTCACCTGACCAACCAAATGCGACGCAAATATCGCCATTGGCCAAAGCATTGATGTACTCGGAGCTGTGGAACTTTACGATGTAGGGGCGTACAGCGGCCAGAACCGGCTCCGCAAGTGCGAGAACATCGGGATCCTTACTGTCGGGGTCTTGACCCAGATATTGCAGGGCAGCGGGGATCATCTCGGAAGGGGCGTCAAGAAAATAGACCCCACAATTCGCCAATTTTTCCATGTTTGCCGGATTAAAAACCAGATCGAGAGAATTGATAGGTGCGTCGTCGCCCAGGGCTTCGGCCACGCGGCCGACATTCACGCCAAGGCCAGTGGTGCCCCACATGTAGTTGATTGAATAGGCATTGTCAGGATCGTATTGCGCGGTCCGCTCAAGGATAACTTTCCAAAGGTTGCCTGCATTCGGCAACTGCCCCATATCCAGCTTCTGGAAGGCCCCAGCCGAAATCTGGCGCTGGAGGAATGTTCCTGACGGAACCACAACATCGTAGCCAGAGCCGCCAGCCAACATCTTTGTTTCCAGCACTTCATTGGAATCAAAGACGTCGTAAATCAGTTCGATCCCGGTCTCTTGCTCGAATTTTTCCAGCAAAGCCTCATCGATGTAATCCGACCAGTTGTAGACCCGTACCTCTTCAGCGGTGGCGATGCCGGCGGTCAGAGCTGCCGCGAAGGCGACCCCAAATTTCATTTTGTAACTTTTCATGATTTTCTCCCGTTGCAGAAAAGGGTCTTGCGCCCTTGCGTGGATAATATGATCATATTTAAGGAAAAAGCAACACCTACCTATCCGCTGCACAAACGTGTACTAAGGCGATATACATGGAGGAAAGAAATGACCCTGCTTTCAAGCCTGCCGCGCAACCATTCTGCTGAACACACAAATCCACCTGTTCATCAGGTCGTGTATCAGAAAATACGCGACATGGTACTCTATGGCGAATTGGCCCCGGGCCAGCCGATCACCATCCAAGGATTGGTAACTATGCTTGAATCCGGCATCACGCCGGTGCGCGAAGCCATACGAAGGTTGACCGCTGAGGGCGCTCTAACCGCCACAGACAATCGCCGCATATCAGTGCCTGAACTTAATCAAAAATTGCTTGAAGAGCTTTCATTTGCACGCCTTTCCATCGAACCGCATTTGGCAAAACTGGCAGCAAAGCGAATCACTCCAGCGCAAATTGATGCACTTGAGCAGATCGATTTTCTGCTGGATGAGGCTATCGAAACAGGCAATGTGCAGGGCTATCTGCAACTTAACTACAGCTTTCATCGCACGCTCTATTGCTATTCGGACACCGAGATTTTGTTGTCCATGGCCGACGCGCTTTGGCTGCGGGCAGGCCCATCGTTGCGGGTAGTTTGCGGGAGATACGGCACTGCGAACTTGCCTGATATGCACGAAGAAGCCTTGGCTGCGATGCGTAAAAATGACCCCGAAGCCGTGGCCAGGGCGATTCATCAAGACATCCAACAGGGTCACAACCAGATCGCACGCGCACTCGCTGAAGGCTAATTTGATCAAACGGTGTTGACAGAAAATAATATGATCATATTATTCGGTTGAGCATGGGAAACCGCTGCGGGCAATCCTGCCCGATGCGCCCGTGACCGAATTTTGGTGAATTTATGTCTGAAAACGCGCGAAACGATTGGTCGAAATCACTGCCAAGCGCCTTCCTCAATTTTCAAAATGGAAAACGCATTGACGAGGTGGAATGCATCATTCCCGATATTGCTGGCATGTCGCGTGGCAAGTCGATGCCGGTCGGAAAATTTCATCCTGACGATACGTTTTTTCTGCCAATTTCTCTGTTTTACCAGACGATTACCGGCGAGTATGTTGATCTGCCCGAAATCGCAAACCAGTGGGTGGAATCCGACATTGTTCTGCGGCCCGATATGTCCACGGCCTCGGCTGTGCCTTGGGCCGATGATATTTCAATTCAGGTCATTGCCGACCTTGAAACGCTGGAGGGAGAAAAGCTGCCCATCGCGCCGCGCAATGTACTCAAGCGGGTTCTGCGGCTCTATCAGGACAAGGGATGGCAGCCGATTGTAGCACCCGAGCTTGAATTCTTTTTGACCAAACCAAATCTGGACCCCAATGAGCCGATTGAGCCACCTGTTGGTAGGACGGGGCGGCGTGGCGCGGGACGACAGTCTTATTCCATGGTTGCTGTTGATGAATATGGCCCAGTGATCGACACAATCTATGACTTCGCCGAAGCACAAGGCCTGTCTATTGATGCCTTAATCCAGGAGGGCGGTGCCGGCCAAATCGAAATCAACATGAAGCATGGCGATCCGTTGCTTCTCGCCGATCAGGTGTTCTATTTCAAACGCGCGATCCGCGAAGCCGCCCTTCGCCATGGCTCATTTGCTACGTTTATGGCCAAACCGATGCGGGATGAGCCCGGTAGTGCAATGCATATCCATCAAAGCGTGATTGATGCCAAAACCGGAGAGAACATCTTTTCCAACCCAGACGGCTCAGAGACGGATGCATTCCGGCATTTTATCGGTGGCTCGCAAAAGCACATCCGCGCATCGGTTCCGTTGATCGCGCCTTTCGTGAATTCCTATCGCCGTTTCACGGCGGGGATGAGCGCGCCGGTCAATCTGGAATGGGCTGCCAACAATCGCACGACTGGGCTACGCATTCCCAATTCTGGCCCGTCGGCCCGCCGCGTCGAAAATCGGGTGATCGGTATCGACAGCAATTCCTACCTTGCCATCGCCAGTTCGCTGGCCTGCGGGTATTTGGGCATGGTCAATAAGGTTGAGCCAAGCCCTGCGGCCACCGGCGAAGTCTATGAAGAAGGTGCCGTCCTGCCCCGCAATCTGATCGAAGCGATGGATGGTTTCGAATCCGATACCGTATTGCGCGAGGTGCTAGGCGAGGAGTTTTGCCAACTCTACGGTGCTATCAAACACGCTGAGCTCATAGAATTTGAGCGGGAGATATCTCCTTGGGAACGCCAGCACCTGCTCTTGAACGTCTGATACAAAGGATACTACAATGACCGCTATTTCAAACCACATGCCAACAGCTGAACTGCAAGCGCTTGACGCCGCCCACCACATGCATCCCTTTACCGATGGCGACGAGTTGGCCAAGCAAGGTGTGCGCATCATAACGCGCGCGGATGGCGTTACGCTAACCGATTCCGAAGGGCACGAGCTCCTTGATGCTATGGCGGGTCTTTGGTGCGTTAATATCGGATATGGGCGCAAAGAGCTTGCCGAAGTGGCCGCGCGTCAGATGTTAGAGCTGCCGTACTACAACACCTTTTTTCAGACATCGCACGTGCCGGTTATTGCCTTGTCAGCCAAATTGGCCGAACTTGCCCCTGGTGATCTCAACCATGTTTTTTATGCTGGCTCCGGTTCGGAAGCAAATGACACCAACATACGTCTGGTCCGGCATTATTGGTCCGCCAGAGGCAAGCCCGAAAAGAAAATCATCATCAGCCGCAAGAATGCCTATCACGGCTCGACGTTGGGTGGGGCAAGTCTGGGTGGGATGACTCCGATGCACGAACAAGGCGGGCTGCCAATTCCAGATGTTCACCACATTGACCAGCCGGATTGGTATGCCGAAGGCAGTGATTTAACGCCCGAGGAATTTGGACTGGAACGCGCCCGCCAGTTAGAAAAGGCTATCCATGATTTGGGCGAAGACAAGGTTGCGGCCTTTATCGCCGAGCCGGTTCAAGGTGCTGGTGGTGTGATCATCCCGCCCACGACTTACTGGCCGGAAATCCAGCGCATTTGTGATGCGCATGACATTCTGCTGATTGCGGACGAGGTTATTTGCGGCTTTGGCCGGACAGGCCAGTGGTTTGGCTCTCAGACATTTGGCATCCGTCCCGACATTATGACCATAGCCAAGGGTCTAAGCTCTGGGTATGCGCCCATCGGCGGTTCGATTGTGTGCGACGAAGTGGCCAATGTTGTAGGGTCTGCCGGTGATTTCAATCATGGCTATACCTATTCGGGGCATCCCGTTGCTGCCGCAGTGGCACTGGAAAACCTGCGTATCATCGAGGAAGAAAAGATTGTCGAGACCGTGCGCGATGATACTGGCCCATATCTGGCCAAGAAGTGGGAAGCGCTGGCAGATCACCCGCTGGTGGCCGAGGCGCGTATCGTCGGCATGATGGGCACAATAGCCATGTCGCCTGACAAATCCGCCCGCGCATCTTTTGCCGCCGACGCGGGCACTGTGGGCCTGATTTGCCGGACGCATTGCTTTGCGAACGGGTTGGTGATGCGCCACGTTGGAGATCGGATGATTATCTCGCCGCCTTTGGTGATTGGAAAATCCGACATTGATCTCTTGATAGAACGAGCTGTCAAATCGCTTGATCAGACTTATGCCGAAATTCAACAGAAGGGGCTGTTTAAAACAGCCTAGATACCAACCCATGAACATCCTGACAGCCAATGACCAGCCGGGAGTCTATCCTCCGTCTTACTATACCGCTACGGCCAAACCTCTCACCCCGTTTGAGGCAGCGTCAGGGGCGATCACCTGCGACGTCTGCGTGGTGGGTGGGGGGTATGCCGGTCTTTCGGCCGCCCTGCATCTGGCGCAAGCGGGCTATGATGTTGTGCTGCTGGAGGCTCATCGCGTGGGCTTTGGCGCCTCTGGCCGCAATGGCGGTCAGGTGGGTACTGGCCAACGCGTGGATCAGGAAGCCCTTGAAAGCATGGTTGGTCTGGACCGCGCGCGCGCCCTATGGGACATCGGACTCGAATCAGTTCAACTGGTGCGGAACCTGATTGTCGAGCACAAGATGGATTGCGGTTTTACCGATGGGATCATCCACGCCGATCACCGCGCCCGACATGTCCCCCATAGCCATGCCTATGCCGATAGGTTGCGCGAAACTTATGGCTATGACAAAATTCGCGCCTTGAGCCGCGAAGAAACCCGCCACCTTGTTGGCTCGCCCGCCTATTTCGGCGGCACGTTGGATATGGGCGGCGGACACATCCATCCGCTTCGGTTTGCATTTGGGCTGGCGCAGGCAGCGCAGGATGCCGGGGTGCGGATTTTTGAAAAATCTACAGTCACCAGTTTGAGTAACAAACCTTGCTGCGTGACCACCGAAAAGGCCGACATCTCAGCCAGCCACATCGTACTGTGCTGCAACGGATATCTGGGTGACCTACAACCCGAGGTCGCCGCCCGCGTTATGCCAATCAACAATTACATGGTCGCCACCAAACCATTGTCTGCGGATATGTCCCGCGACCTAATCCGCGACAAACATGCCGTGGCAGACAGCAAATTCGTGATCAACTATTTTCGGCTGTCAGAGGACAACCGAATGCTGTTTGGCGGCACCGAAAGTTACAGCTATCAGTTTCCGCCCGATATTGCCGCGAAGGTCCGCAAACCAATGACGCAGATTTATCCACAGCTTGCCGACGTCCAGATCGACTATGCTTGGGGTGGGACGCTGGGAATAACGATGAACAGAATGCCGCATTTCTCCCGTGTTGCAGGGAATATTATCAGCGCCAGCGGGTATTCGGGCCACGGCGTTGCGATGGCGACATTAGGTGGTAAGCTCGCTGCTCTTGCGATTGCCGGTCAGGCGGAAAAGTTCGACCTGATGGCAGAGGTTCCAAGCCCGCGGTTCCCGGGTGGCACGGCACTGCGCTGGCCGCTCTTGGCGCTTGGGATGTTCTGGTTTTCGCTCCGCGACAAACTCTAACCCTAGTATTGCCAGCTTGTTTGTTAGTACCAGCCTCGATCAAGCTAGCGTCCGCCGCAAATCGTTGACCATTCTCCAAGCCATCTGCATTGCACTGCGCTACGCTATCTCAAACAGATGCCGTAGCAGATCACTATCGCAGAACCGACCGCGTTTGGTCTTGGAAAAGGTGAAACGATCCGGCACCCGATCAGCCAAATCGAGCGGTAGTAACGCCAGATCGCGTGGGCCGTAATGTCCGCGAGAAAGCGGCCCCTGTGGATAGTCAGCGCTGGTGGGTGCGCCGGCGATCAGCTAAAAATGCCTCCACCGTCTGCAATTGTTACGCAAAAACTCTCGTCACCCAACTTTTGAATGTGGCCTTTAGCTTGGAGGGCAAAAAGGCCGTAGACTGACGCCAAATTGTTTGCGAAAGCTGCGCGATAATGTCGTTGCGTTCGCAAAGCCACAGCGCAGCGCTATCTCGCCCAAGGACAGGCCGCTGTATCGTGCCAGTTCGCGCGCACGAGCCAGTCGAAGCATTTGATAATATCTGCCCGGAGTGAGGCTCAGCTCTCGTTTGAACAACCGGTGAAACGAACGCTCTGACATGTTAACTGCACGCGCAAGCGCTGGCGTCGATAACGGATATTCAAGGCTTTCCGACATTAACTCAAAGGCTGCTTTCACTTTTTCCGAAACCTGAAGACTCATCGCTTTTTCGGGGTAAGAGGCACCGTGGCGATTAGAATTGTCATGCAGAAACATAGCACCGACATCAAAGGCCGCCGCGGGGCCAAAGTGATCCCTAATGAACGTCAAGATCAAATCAAAGCCCGCCGCAGCGCTGCCGCAGGTCAAGAACCGCCCGTCCTTTACGTACCGGTCGCGCGAGACATGGACTTGGGGGAAGGTCTCGGCAAATTCATCGAGCAGTTGCCAGTGCAGTGTGACCTTACGATCATCGAGATACCCGCAGCGCGCAAGCAACCACGCACCGGTATCTGCCGCGATTACGGTTGGTGCGTTCAGCATCACTCCTAGGTTGCGTCGTAGGCTAGGCATGGCGATATCGCCTCGAAACAAATCACCTCCGATGATTAGGGTTAGGTCAGGGCGCGGGGCTGCCTTGCAGGGCATATCCGGTGAAACGGCCATCCCGCTAGAGCTTTGAAGTGGCTGATCTTCATGGGTCAGAATCGTCCAGCGTATATCCACCCCGTTTTGGTCACGTGCAACGCGCAACGGATCCAACAGGCAAGCAAGGACCATGTTTGAAAAGGCATCGAACAGTAGAACAGAAACATTTAGACATGTCATATGGCAGAATCCATCCTGTTTTTGGCAGTATTAGTATGCTCGAACATTTTCAATAATCCTAGCCTGATCGTGCACGGAGGCCCGTTGCCCCGCATGAAAAGGACACTGAGACATGCCTGACCGACCATTATCGCATATTCGTGTACTCGATTTTGGCCACTATTTGGCTGGGCCACTTGTGGGTATGATGTTGGCTGACATGGGGGCCGATGTGATCCGCATCGACCCGCCAACAGGACCGGTTTGGTGTGATCCGGCGTTTGACATGCTATCGCGGGGCAAGCGCTCATTGGTTTTAGATCTCAAATCCAAATCAGGGCAGCGGGCCGCTCTGGACCTTGCCGCACGCTCAGATGTGGTGATCGACAACTTCCGTCCTGGTGTAATGCAGCGGCTGGGGCTTGGACCTGCTGACCTGCGCGTGGCCAATTCAAACATCGTGAGCTTGTCACTGCCCGGTTTTGCCTCTGCGGACCCCGATCTGTGCGATCTGCCTGCATGGGAGGCGGTGATCGCTGCACGCACCGGACAGTTCACGGATATGGGATTGAACCGTCGTCTAATGGGGATCAACCCGTCCTTCACGCCGTTGGGGATGGCTTCGGCCTATGGCGCAGCTTTCGGGGCGATGTCCGTTCTATTTGCCCTGAACGCACGTGACCGGATGGGCGGCGATCATATAGAAGTGCCGCTGGCCTCAGCTTTGTTGGAGGGGCTGGTTTATAATTGTGAACAGATCGAAAACTATCCCGAACGCTATAAATCCCCACGTGAGGCAGAGTTGGAACGGCGTGCGTGTCAGGGCCTTGCCAATGATCTTGGCTTTGACGCCCTTTCCGAGTTCCTTGACCCGTTTTACCGCACCTATACATGCGCGGACGGGCGTGGTTTTTATGTGGTGGCCTGTTCTATCGCGACCCATCCCAAGCGTGTGCTGGAGCTGCTGGGTTTGTCAGATTGGCTGGCGGAACTACCGGACTTTGATGCTTATCTGGATCAGGTAGATTGGCCAGCGGAGTGGAGCATGCGCAACTATCCGGTTGGTGAAAGCGATCGTGCACGCCTATCTGAAGCGATGAAAGCCGCCTTTCTGACGCGCGCCGCGCAGGAGTGGGAAGAGCTGTTTGGGGCCGCCAAGGCACCGGCGACGGCACAGCGCAGCACGGTGGAATGGTTGGCCAATCCCCATGCGCTGGCCTCAGGCCTCGTGCTTACATTGGACGACCCACGTCATGGAAAGATGCGTCAGATGGGTAATCTTGCTTGGCTGGCTGATGACGCAGGTGCAATAGGCAAAACTGCCGGTCCCGAGCCGGACGAGATGCGCAATGATCTGCCTGCAATCCTTGCAGAACCGCCGCGTGCCAAGCAGGGAGGACAAATGGACGGCGGCTGGCTCGACGGGCTGAAAGTGCTTGACCTAACCAACGTCATTGCGGGGCCAACCATTGGTTCAACGCTGGCGCGGTTCGGGGCGAATGTCACGCTGGTGCAACCTGTAGCGCCATCGGTCGATCCGTGGAACGCCGTTGTCTTTGGCCTGCATGCACAGCGCGGCAAGGAAAGTATCCTGCTGAACCTGCGTGATCCTGATGGCCAGGACGCCCTTTGGCGGCTTGTGGCCAAAGCCGATGTGATTACAATGAACGGCACCGATCAACAACGCACAGCCCTTGGTCTGACCGAGGAGCGGTTGGCACGGGTTAATCCACGACTAATTCTGGTGCAACTCGATGCCTTCGGTGGTCCACGTCGCGGCCCAAAATCCGATCATCTGGGCTATGACGACCTGGCGCAAGCGGCAACTGGCGTGATGACCCGTTTTGGCGGTAGCCCAGAGACACCAGAAGAACACGCCCATTTTGGCACCATTGACGTGCTGACGGGCTACCTCGCCTGTGTGGCCCTTGGCGGTGCGCTTGAACGCTTGCGCGTTACTGGTCGTGGCGGGATTGCGCGCGCATCACTGGCGGCTGCGGGTGAAATGATTCAGGCGCAATTTATGTATGACTTCGCCGCTCGTGACCCGTTTGATGAACCTTCCGGACGCGACATCCGTGGCTGGGGGCCGTTTTACCACTGTTATGAGGCCGCAGATGGCTGGATGTTCTTTGCAGCACCAAACTTGCGCGGCGAGGCTCTTGCCCTTGCACCGGAACTGGCGGATTTGGCCGGATCGGATAATGACGGGTTAACCGATGTTCTGGCGGCGCGTTTTGCCAACAAACCGGTAACCCATTGGGCTGCATGTTTTGCAGGCAGCTCTGCGGCAATCGTGCCATTGGGATCCCTCCACGCCACAAAAAACGAGGGGTTACAATTGGAAAGCGCCGGCCCAATTGACATTCGGCACGCGACCTATCGTGCGATCCGTCATGACCTACACCCGATGGGGCGATGGGCCGATCTGGTTGCGCCCAATGCCGTGCGCCCGGAGCATGGAAACATTGCTATTCCCGGCCCTGCACCAAAATACGGGACAGATACGCGTGCGATACTAGCCAGATTAGGCTATGATCAGGCGGCTATTGACGCCATGGTTGCCAGAGGCGTAGCGGGCGAAAGCTGGTCGGAAAAGTACCTGCCGGAGTAGTGATATGATGAAAGAAAGTCCCAACCCATCCATCACGCCGCGCACCCGTGCCAAGGCGCGTCATATTCTTGACCACTATTTTATCGGCCCCGCCCGAGATGAAGCGGTGTTGGAAATCTGGGGTTATACGCCGCGCATGACCTATGCACCCGGCGACAGGATTGAGCTGCACGTCTCTACAACTGCCGATGCTTGGGACCTTGAAATTGGCCGCGACGGCGCGGACTACACGCCGCTTTTTGAGAAGCATGGTCTAAAAGGTATTCACCACCCAACGCCCGCGGATTGTTCCGTCAGCGGCTGTGATTGGCCGGTTTCGTATAGCTTAGCGATCCCCGATGATTGGGCGGCTGGTGGGTATTTGGTTACCTTACGCGCACGGCGCGGTGAAGACATGGTGGAAGAGCACCATCTTTTCCTTCTGCGCCGCTCCCCGAATGCACCAGCAGCACCCTATGTTCTGGTTTGCGCTACAGGCACGTGGTTGGCTTACAATTGCTGGGGCGGCTCAAACCATTATGAGGGCATCACCGGCCCTGACGAAAACGCCTTTTCCCCCGTCCTGTCCACACAACGCCCGTGGTCACGTGGGCAGAGCAAATTGCCAGAAGGCGCGCCTCGTGCCTTGCCCGAACACCCCCCAAAACCCGGCGACATGGTGCGCTACCCCTATATGGAATGGGCCTATGCTTACGGCTATTCCAAAAAATATGCATCGGCCGGATGGGCAAGCTATGAGCGTCCTTTTGCCCGCTGGGCCGAGGCGCAGGGGTACGATCTGGATTTTGTAACGCAACATGATCTTGATGCCGATCCAGAACTTTTGAGCCGCTACGCCTGCACCATCTTTGTTGGCCACGACGAATATTGGAGCGCGGGTATGCGCGACGTGGTCGACGCCTATGTTGAAAATGGTGGAAATGTCGCACGGTTCGCCGGGAATTTTATGTGGCAGACCCGACTTGAGGATCAGGGACGGCGTCAAATCTGTTACAAATACATTGCCGATCAAGACCCATTGGTGGGGGCGGAGCAAGAACATCTTATCTCTGGCGCGTGGGAGGTCGAACCCATCAATCGCCCCGGCGCTTTGACATTCGGAGTGAACGCGCTACGCGGCATTTATGCCGGGCTGGGAAACTGCGTTGGGCGCGGCCCGGGCGGGTTCACCATCTATCGACCAGACCACTGGGCCTTTGCGGATGCCGAGCTTGGCTATGGCGATACCTTTGGTGGTGAAGCGCGGATATTCGGCTACGAAGTGGATGGGCTGGATTACCGCTTTGTTGATGGCCTGCCCTATCCAACTTGCACTGACGGAGCCGTTCCAGAAATCGAGGTTCTCGCGATGGGGCTTGCCACCAACATCGAAGCGGCCCACGGCATCTGGGGTGAAACGCGCTATATCGGCCAGACCGACGCGGAATTCAAAGCGCAAGTCCTTTATGGCGAAGTTACCGATGAAACACTCGATGCCAGCGCACGGGGCAATGGCATGATCGTCTCGTGGAAACGTGGCAAGGGCGAGGTATTTACCGCTGCAACCTGTGAGTGGGTCGCGGGGCTCATACGCAAAGACAAGCAGGTTGAACAGGTGACAAAAAACGTGTTGGATCGCTTCGGCAAAACTACAGCGCTCTAAGAAAATAGCGCTCTGCACATCCGTGTGTTCCGCCAAATAGGTGAATCAGGTATGAGTTTACTGTGACAACACCAACAATGCGGCGGTGCAAGATCGGGGCGCTCGATAACGACCTGTGAGCACGTAGTCCTGAATCTGACCCATTCCACGAACTCCCATAGTGGCCGGCGGCATGTAAAATCGCATCAGAGGCGGGATACATGTCAGCACTCGGCTACACGCCAATTCAAACCCATAGATTCTTCCTGCTTTGAAGGGCGCACAAACACGTCAATCGCATAAGTGAATCTCTACCGTTGGACGACCAAGCAACGATCAAGGCTGTAAACACCGCTGACGAAGTGGCCGCATATCCACTCGAGGCCTGATTTGGCGGCATTGGCTGATTATTTGTCAATTTCGCCAGTTTTGCCGGAATTGATCCTTCTGTATGGTTCATTCAGATCAAACACGGACAACCAACCATGGTTGTCTGGAAACCGATGGAGAAACAGCTTTATGACCCCCCCTATGCTCAAATTTGGCCTTTTGGCCGGTGTTGCCTATTTTTGTTGTATGGCGACCGCCCATTTTTTTGGGATCAAACTGCCCCTTCTTTTTGTTTACTATGACACACCGTTCTACGCCTATCAGGACAAAATTATTTCTTTTTCAGTGGTCTCTTACATCGCGCTTTTCTACTCGGCAGCACGACATCGGGAAGTCGTGCCCGCCGCGCTGTTCGTATTGTTTGTAACTGTGCTTGGGTTGGCATCTGTGAACCTTTCAACGGCATTGGAAACAGTTCTTGTAGAAGGTCAGTCTACTCTGCCTTATTGGCTTCAAACCGGATTACTGGCAATCTATTGGGGTGTTTTGACAACGCTCTTCTTGCGATCAAGTAAAGACACTTAACAAAATATCTAGGGATCACCGGTGTCTATTGGTGATCCCAAACCGGCTACGGTATTCCTTTGGGCCAAGGCCAACGATCCTCAAGAATACATTTCGAAAAGCCTCGGTGTCCTTGTAACCAACAGCCCACGCGATTTCCCCAAAACTATCCGATGACAACTCCAATCTTTTCCGCGCTTCTTCCACTTTTACGTGGTGAAGGTAAGATAGAGGGGTCATTCCTGTAAGCAGTTTGAAGCGCCGCCCGAAAGTGCGTTCAGATAATCCTGCGAGGTCGGCCATTGAATGCAAAGTATGGGAATCCGAGAGGGATTTTTGAAGAAAGTGCTGAACTCGAAGAATTGCCTGATCTCCGTGGGACAACTTTGGTTGGAAGCTGGAAAAATATCGCTGCTCGCGTTTGCCGGATTCAACGACGAACTGACGGGCAATCGACAACATAAGAGTTGGGCTGTGAAACCGTTCAATCAAATGGAGCCCCATATCTACCCATGCCATAACGCCGCCTGCCGTGATGATATCGCCATTGTCGATCAAGATCTGGTCAGGTTTGAAATTAACCTGAGGAAATTGTTGTTGAAACCCATCGGACAATTGCCAGTGTGTCGTTGCCTGGCGCCCATCTAGCAGCCCCGCCTGAGCGAGGATCAATACACCAGCGCATACAGAGCACATGACGCAACCCGCTTTATGTTGTGCCTGTAACCAGCTAATTTGCGAGGCGCTGACCCTTGGGGGCGCATTTTGCAACCGAGGCGGGCAAATAATTACGTGAAACGCCTTCTCCAATGGCAGCGATGCAACCAACGTGTCGTCAAGTTCAACAATTTGTGGCACCAACGCCGGAACGCTCTCCGAAGGACGATTTTCTGTTGCAACTGAAAAGAATTCAGAAAGGCCATGAAGTGCAGACGCCTGCGCGCCAGGGTAGGCAAGCAGCCCTATAAGAACACTATTCTCGGCAGATTTCATATTTGGCTCAACCAGAAAATTTGGGGAGATTATTCGGCATCCATTCCGGAGACGCTGGACGCGCAGTGTGCTTTTGTAAAGTCTGAATGCAAAAATTCTATAGATTGATCGAACTCTTTCTCGGCTCGAAAAAAGACACACCCCACTGTAGTTCCCGCGCCTTTCGAACAATGATTGCGATGAAAGTGAAAAGAAACAGCGTTGCGGTGTGGCCTGAGCCCCTAAAACTCCTCCATTTTTGTGTAGAGTCTGCCCAACAAAAGAACGGTAAGCTGAAGAAGCTGCTGGCAGAACAGATGTTGGATTGAGCCCTTGTCCGCCATTGGTCCGAGGACAAAGGACGAATGCCGAAAGCAAAGCTGCGTGTTCGCCAAATTAGCGCAACAGACCCGTCACACGTTTCAGAAACATCTTCTCAACTCCGCAGAACCTGAAGTTGCAACAGCAATGCTGCCAAACTGCGCGAGTGATACTTGCTGGTGGAAAGCGGTGATGCCTATAGCCGATTGATTGCGTGCTCATCTGTGCTACCTACGAACGAATGCGACGGCTGGCAACTCGGGCAAGTTTATATGACAACACCATTTTGGCTTTCAAAATACGGCAAAACGAACTATCAATATGGATGATCTCTACCACAATTATGTCAAGGATCGCCATTGGCATGTAGCGCATAAACTCATGGCTTACGTTATGACCATTCATTATTAGAGTAAGACATCCATACAATGAAGATATCCGTTATATCCCCGTCCTATAATCAGGTGCAGTTTCTACCTGATAACCTGCGTTCCGTTGCATCGCAAAAGGGCGTGGAGGTCGAGCATATTTTGATCGACCCGGGCTCGACCGACGGCTCTTTGGAAATGGCGCGCGCGGCGTCT
>Ga0209345_10001655_pt1 | contig 26275 bp, 24 predicted proteins | sample Cruoilmetagenom7_FD_187294 | JGI IMG/M metagenome (GOLD analysis project Ga0209345, IMG submission 187294) | Oil polluted marine microbial communities from Coal Oil Point, Santa Barbara, California, USA - Sample 7 (SPAdes) (version 2) | ecosystem: Environmental > Aquatic > Marine > Oil seeps ...
CTTCCGATTGTCAAGGAAGTTCACCGCAGATGGGTTGCGCAGCATCAGCGCGTTGAGCCGGTCGAAATCGGCCTCGACCTCGGCGATCAAGGGGGCCACGGTCGGCACGGTCGGCAGGATGAAGGCATCAATTCCATCCGCAAGCGCATGGAATGCGGCGACCGCGCGGGCGCGATGGGCCAGCTTATCGGTATAGTCGGAGGGACCGAACCCCTCGGCAGCGCGGATGCGGCGCAGCACGCGCGGATCGCCTTCTGTCTCAAGGCCCTCAAGGTGATGAGCATGTATGGCATGAGCTTCGGTCGCGACCACGATCCGGTTCACGTCTCCAAAGCCCTCAAGCTCGGGCAGGGCCGCGTCGATGATCTCATGCCCGGCGGCGCGCAGCGCCACCAGTGCCGCCTCGAAATCCGCCGTGACCTGCGTGTCCATCCCTTCCATCAGCGGACCTTGCAAAATGGCCAGTCGCAAGGGGCGATCCTCTGCCTCAGCGGGTGCGGACGTCCCCGAGAGCACCGCATGCACCGCCGCGCAGGTCGCGATACGCGGGGCCAGAGGGCCGATGCTGTCAAACGTTGGCGACAGGGGGAACGCCCCTTCCAGTGGCACAGTGGATTGTGTGGGTTTGAACCCTGCCAACCCGTTCAGCACCGCAGGAATACGCACGGACCCACCCGTGTCGGTCCCAAGCGCCACGTCGGCCAGCCCCAGGGCCACGGACACAGCCGCCCCCGAGCTTGACCCGCCCGAAATGCGCGACGGATCGCGGGCATTTCCGGGATTGCCGGTGTGCGGGTTCAGGCCGACGCCGGAATAGGCGAATTCGGACATGGCCGTGCGGCCGCAAGGCACCGCGCCTGCCGCCTTGAGCCGTGCCACGACAGGTGCATCCGCCTTGGCCGCAGGCGCACGCCGCAGGATCGCAGACCCTGCCGCGGTGACCTGCCCCGCCTCGTCGAACAGATCCTTGATCGACACCATCACACCCGCCAGCGGACCGCTGCGCCGGGTCGCATCGGCATCAAGCGCCTGCGCTGCCTGCATGATGCGGGTCGCGTCGAATTGCGTGTAGATGCGCGACATGACAGCAGTCGGCATGTCCATCGCGCGGTCGATCACATGGCGCGCGCGATCCTCGGCGCGATAGGTGATGCGGCCGCAGGGCGAGGTTAGGGGGGAATGGGTCATGGGAATCCTTGGTGTTCAGGAGATGACAGTAAGACTGACCATAGTGTAGACATGTTCGATGCGGCGGCCCAGACGGTCGTCGATCATTTCCATCCTGAATTCCGTCGCCGCCCTGACCCCGCCGGACAGCACGGCAAAGGTGCCGCACATCATGGCCGTGCCGGGTTGCAGCCGGGTGCCGGCCTGCGCGGCGGGCGATCCCGCCACCAGTTCGGCAAGCGGTCGGATCGACCCGATCTGGCCGTCTTGATAGGGCACCCACTCGCCACCCTCACGGATGAAAGAGCGGATGCGGATATCGTCCAGATGGCCTTTCACATCGTCGAAATCCCACAGGACCGGGGCCATTGGCTTGGGGCATATCTGCTTGGAATGGGCCACGGAATAGGCTTCGAGCTTGCGATCCGTATGATCGGATCCCAGCCCGAGATAAAGCCGCGTGCCATCGTCGATCAGGGTCGGCTCAGCCTCGCCCGAGGATGTCTCGTCTAGACACTGGATCACGGGGGCGGTCGTGAACATCAGGTCGGACACCCGATAGTAGAGCGGCACGGTCGATGGCGCAGGCACGCCGATGGCGGCCAGTTCCTCGATATGATGGTTGACCGCGTCCGCATTGCGTCCGGTCCATCCGGCGATCACGCCTTGGGTGATCTCGATCTCGACCGGCCCGTGGCCTGCCCGTTCAAAGGTTAAGCGGTTGCCCATTGGAATGGTCTGCTCCTTCTTGCAGTGATTTCCTGAAGTGCGCCTCAGCCTGGCGCGAAAAGAAGCGCGATGGACGGAAAGGCGATCAGCAGCCCCACCATCACAAGCATGACGAAGACAAAGGGGATCGCGCCGACCATAACATCGCTCAGCCGGCCTTCCTTGCGCGCGCCCTGCACCACATAGAGGTTCAGCCCCACCGGCGGCGTGATGAGCGCCATCTCGATCAGCACGATCAGGAGGATGCCGAACCAGACTTTGTCAAAGCCGAGGCCGATCACGATGGGCACGACGATCGGAATGGTGGCGATCATCAGAGCCAGCGTCTCGATGAAGAAGCCCAGCACGATATACATGAGCACGATGATCATCAGCATGCCGTAGGGGCCAAGACCGAACCCTTCGAGGAAGCCCGACAGCGCGCGATTGAGGCCCGTGGCCCCAAGCGCGAAGTTGAGGAAATAGGCCCCCACGATCACGAACATCACCATGGATGTGGTGCGGATCGTGCCCAGCAAGGCGGCGCGCATATTGGCCCATGTGACCGCGCCATAGAAGGCGGCAATGCCCAGCGCCATGACAACGCCGATGGCCGCCGCCTCGGTCGGGGTGGCCCAGCCGGTGTAGATCGACCCGATGATGATGGCGAAAACCATCAGGACCGGGATCAGGTGCGGCAGGCCCGCCATCCGCTCGGCCCAGGTGAAGCTGCGACTGGGACCGCCCCATTCCGGTTTGATCGTGCAGATCACGGCGGTGATGATCATGAACCCCAGCGCCATCAGCAGCCCCGGCACGATCCCGGCCATGAAGAGTTGCGGCACGGATGTCTGGGTCAGAAAGCCGTAGACGATGAGGTTGATCGAGGGCGGCAGCAGGATGCCCAAAGCACCGCCCGCAGCGATGGCCCCGGCGAAAAGGCGTTGATCATAGCCCTGCTTGCGCGCCTGCGGCATGGCGACTGTGGCCACGGTGGCGGCGGTTGCCACCGAGGAACCGGAGGTGGCCGAGAACATCGTGGCTGTCCCGATATTGGCATGGACCAGCCCGCCCGGCAGCCAGGAAAACCATGTGTCCAGCGTGGCGTAGGTGCGTTCGGCGATGCCTGCGCGCACAAGGATTTCACCCAGCAGCACGAAAAGCGGTATCGCGATCAGCAGGAAACTGTCGGAGGAGGAATAGACCATCTGCCCCAGCCCGCGCATGAGCGGCATCTGGGAAAAGAACTGGTCCAGCCCGAACCCGAGGATGAAGAGTGCAGCCCCTACGGGCACAGACAGCGCCAGAAGAACCGCAAGACCGATCGAGACATACCAGATCATTCGACTTCTCCCGTCTCGACCGGGATCGAGGCAATCTGTTCCACCAGTTCGAACCGGCGCAAGGCGGTCAGGAACACGGTCAGCCCCAGCAGCAGGCCCGAGGTCACAACCATCCAGGCCCAGCCCCCGAACCAGACGACTTGCGGCATCCACAAGGGGACGCCCAGCGGCGTGTTGGACCGCGATCCCCGCGCCAGCGACTTGGCCAGCACATCATAGGCGTGCCATGCGACCAGAACCGCCACAAGCAGGACAGAGGCCAGCGCCACGATATCCAGCACTGCACGTCCCAGCACAGGCAGGCGGTTGTGGATCAGGTCGATCCGCACATGGGCGCGTTCCACAAGAGCATAGGAAAACCCCCATGTCGCAATCGCGGCCATCACATAGCCCGACAGTTCATCCGCGCCGCCGATCCGCATCGCGGGAAACTGGCGACCCAGAACTTCGGTCATGATGAGGGCGACCGCGACCAGCAGCACGGTCCCGCAGAGCAGGGCAATCCATCGGTTGGCAGTCCTCAGGGCCTCGGCGATCTGCATCGCCCTTGCGGCCAGTCTGTCCGAACCTGTCATCTTGCCCTGCTCCTTTTCAGTTGCTCGCGATCCGCGATCAGTTGGCGATGCTGACGCCCAGCGCGGCACCCACGGTCTCGTTCCAGCGCTGCGACCAGTCGCCGCCTGCGCGCTCGGCCCAATCGGGCAGGATCGTGCTTTCCAGGACCTCGACCGCACGGGCCTGATCCGCCTCGCTCAGCTCCACCAGGGTCATCGACGCAGGCGCACCGGCGGCGCAGTCACCCGATCCGGTCAGGCAGGCGATGTCACGGGCCAGGGCACCAGCGGCATCGTCCCATGCGGGGTCTTCGAACCCGGTCTTGGCCTGCTCGGTCAGGAAAGCCTGCACGGCAGGGTCGAGCCCTTCCCAAACGTCAAGGTTCACGGCCGTGATCACCGGATCCCAGCCACCCAGCGGCAGGTTGACCAGATGGGTCGAGGATTCGAACCAGCCCGAGGCGTATCCTGACCCGGCACCGGTCACCGCGCAGTCAATCACACCACGCTCCAGCGCGCCCGGCACTTCGGAGAAGGCCATGGTGATGCCCTCGGCGCCCAGTGCTTCAAGGAACAGTGTGGTCATGCGGCCCGAACCCCGGATCTTCTTGCCTTCCAGATCGGCAAGGCTGGCCACTTCTGCGTTGCAGAAGACGATCTGCGGCGGATAGGGCGCAATCGCCAGCATGTGGGCGTTGAACCGGTCACGCATGATGTCGGCGACCATCGGTTTTGCGGCATCGGCCATCTTGCGTGCGCTTGCGGCGTCGGTGGCCAGCAGCGGCACGTCCAGACCTTCCAGTTCCGGGGCATCCGCCACGGTGTAGTCACCCACGGTCATGCCCACATCGAACACGCCGTCGCCCAGCATGCGGAACACATCGCCGCCGGCCACGCCCATCTGGTTGAAGGTAGTCATATTGATGGTGATCTTGCCGCCCGAGGCTTCGGGAACGGTCTCTTCCCAGAATTTGCGCTCGAAGTTCAGATAAAGCGGCAGGTTGCTCCAGCTGCCCACCACGGAGAGCGAGGTTTCGGGCAGATCCTGCGCAGAAGCGCTGATGGCGATGGGCAGCAGCGCTGCCGAAGTCAGAAGGGTACGAAATACGGGTGTCATATATGGTCTCCTTGTTGAGGTCGCTTATTGGTCTTGGAACACGTACGGCGAAGGACCGTCACGCGTCGGTCGGCAAGTCAGTCACCAGCATGTGGCCGGGTTCATGCATGATCGCGATGGCAGGCCTGGCCTTGCGGATCGCGGATTGCGGGGTCACGCCGCAGGCCCAGAACACCGGCACATCACCGGGTTCAAGGATCGGCGCATCGCCGAATTCCGGCGTGTGGATGTCCCGGATGCCAATGGCGGCAGGATCGCCGAAATGAACCGGCGCGCCATGGGCCTGCGGCATCTGCGCAGACAGAACCATAGCGCGGATCGCGTCGGATGTCGAAAACCCGCGCATCGACACCACCATCGGCCCGCCAAAGGGACCGGCGGCATGGGTCTGGATATCAGTCACATACATCGGCACGTTGCGGCCCGCCGCGATATGGCGGACAGGGATGCGCGCCTGCAGCAGGGCGGTTTCGAAGGAAAACGAACATCCCAGAACGAAGCTGACGAAATCGTCACGCCACAGGTCGCTGATATTGGTCAGTTGCTCGGCGGGCTGGCCATCGCGAAAGACGCGGTAGCGCGGCACATCGGTGCGGATGTCGATACCGTCACCCAGCATCGGCAGCGATGGGTCACCCGGCTCGGACACGCCCAGGATCGGCGCGGGCTTGGGGTTGACCACGCAGAACCGGAGGAACTCGCCCGCCAGATCACGCGGCAAGATCACGACATTGCCCTGCTGATACCCCTTGGCCTGCCCGCTGGTCGGCGCGGCAAAGCGCCCTTCGCGGCAGGCCAGCCGCAGTGCGGCGGCGGTTTCGAAATGAGTGGTGGCGTCGGACGGTGTATCCAGCATGGTTGCGCAATCCTTGGAGTTCGCTGCGGGCCGCCTGGCAGACCGACCCGCACGCCGAGTAAGCCCGAGATGCGAAAATTAGTCGAATTTTAAGATTTCATCGCTTTCGATCAATTCTACTTATCGCACTCTGCGGCGATCAGAAGATGTTCGACCGTTCATACTGCACGGGCCAGATGACAGTCTGCGCCTTCAACGCGTTCGCCGCCTTCAGCGGCCAGTGCGGGTCAGCCAGCAAGCCACGCCCCAGCAGAACCAGATCGGCATCGCCGTTGGCGATGATGGATTCCGCCAGATCGGGCGCGTGGATCAACCCGACCGCGCCTGTCGCCAACCCGGCCTCGGCCCTGATACGACGTGCAAAGGGCACCTGATAGCCGGGATGGATCGGGATCTGCTGGCGCGGGTCGTTCCCGCCCGAGGAGCAGTCGATCAGGTCCACGTCGCCGCGCGCCTTGAGGATATGGCACAGTTGAACGCTGTCCTCGACCGTCCAGCCACCCTCGACCCAGTCGGTCACGCTCAGACGCACGAACAGCGGCAGGTCCTGCGGCCATTCGCTGCGCATGGCGTCCAACGACTCGATCAGAAAACGGATACGTTTGTCGAAACCTCCGCCATAGGCATCCCTCCGTTCATTGCTGAGAGGCGAGTAGAACTGATGGATCAGGTAGCCATGGGCGGCATGCAGTTCGACGATCCTGAACCCCGCCTCGCGCGCGCGGCGGGTGGCCTGCGCCAGCGCATCCAGTTCGGCCTGAATGCCGTTTGCATCCAGCGCCTCCGGCGTCGGCCAACCGGCGGCATAGGCGCGGGCCGAGGGGGCAACGGTGCTCCACCCACCCTCGGCGGGTGGCACGGGGTGCGAGCCTTCCCACGGCCGCCCGACCGAAGCCTTGCGGCCCGCATGGCCCAACTGGATCGCAGGCACCGCCCCCTGCGAGGCGACAAAGCCCGCGATCCGCGCCAAGGCATCGCGCTGCGCGTCATTCCACAGCCCAAGATCATGCGGCGTGATGCGGGCGCGGGGGCTGACATGCACGGCTTCGGTGCAGACGATCCCCACGCCGCCGGTTGCCCGCGCGCCCAGATGCATGAAATGCCAGTCATTCGGCATCCCCTCCTGCGCTGAATACTGGCACATGGGGGACAGCATGATCCGGTTGCGCACAGTGACCGAGCGGAAGTTGATCGGACGGAACAGATGCGGGTTCGGATCGCGGCGCAGGATGCGGCGGGCGTTCTCGCCGGTCACGCGGGAATCCGTGGAAGTGCCGGTGTCGGTCATGATGTCTCCTTCAGAGGCGGGCCGCACCTTGCGGTCGGGACATGGCATGTGGATGGAAGCCATGGATATCCAGATGGCTAACCCGGCGAAGGATCATAAGTCGAATTTTATAAATTTATCCGTTGCGATCAGTTTGGCTGATCGCATGAAGGGTCACAGCAGGATCGGCGACAAAGGATAACCGATAGGGCGTTCCGCCCCGGTCTCGGTCACGATCACCATCTCGCCCAGCGCGGCACCACCGATACCCGGCAGGAAAAGGTTGGGATGCAGTTCCAGCACCATGCCGGGTGCAAGGACACCGCCCGCACCCTCGTTCCGGACGAGCGGCCCGGCCACACCGAAACTTTGCACGAAAGCATCTGTCAGGATCGGATCCTCATAGGACAGGCCCAATCCGTGACCGAAGCGGAACCTCTGCGCACCATCAAGGTTCAGCACTGCGGTGGCCGCGACAAAAGCTGCCTCCATCGCATCGGCCAGATCCGACACCGCCACGCCGGGACGCGCCATGGCCAGACCTGCCTGCAGGCACCCCGCGACGACCTCCATCAATTGCAGATGTTCCGACCGCATCGGCCCGATCGCACCCATCCGGATGCCATGCGCCCAATGCCCGTCCACCGTCAGCGCGACCCCCATGAGCACCTGATCCCCTGCCGAGACCGGGGCCGAGGTTTCCTCGGGCCAATACCGGGGCCGATCCGCGCTAGGCCGCACCGTCAGCCATGTCCGGCAATAGTCAGCACCTTTGGACAGGGCCAAGCCCTCCAACGCGCGCTGTGCCTCTATTGCGGGATGGCCGGGCCGGAGGACAGCGGGCAGATGCGCGAACATGGCGTCGCAGATCGCGGCCCCCGCCCGATGAAGCGCGAGCGCCGCAGGCTCCTTGACCAGACGCATCCTGTCCAGCACCCGGCCTGCGCCGGAATCGTGCACGACCAAGTCTCTCAGCGCACGGACCGCTCCCAAGGGCATCTCGTCGATCCCGATGACCTCGACCTGCGCCGCTGGCAGCAAGTCGCGCAAGATCGCAGGCCACGCGGCCAAGGGACAAAAAACCGGGTCCAGTTCAGGCAAGGTTTCAGCGGCCATCGGCTGCATGAAAGGGCTGGAAAGGATCAGTCTTGTCCGTTCAGGCGTCAGCACCAGAAGGGATGCAGATTCATGCCCGTCCCAACCGGTCAGATAGCGCAACGCGCCATGCGATTTGGTGCCTGCCCCCAATGCACTGCCCATGCCGAACACCAGAACAGGACGTCCGATCCGCGCCAGGAAATCCGCGCGCCGGTGACGGCAAAGGTCGGGATCGGCGTCACGCAGGCGCCGGATCATCGCGCGTGGCCGTGATCGGGATGGCGCACGGCTGCGCGCCTAGCGCAGCCGGTTGGGACAGGACAGCAACTGCGCGTCATACATCACCGCCCGGTCCTGCACCGTCCCCGCGATCCGGACCAGCCAGCTTTTCGCGTTGTAGGAGGCGCGCGCGAAACCCGTGTGGCCTTCGTGATAGGCCAGATACTGGTTGCGCGCATCGGTAAGCGCTATGCCATTGCGGTCGCGTGAGCGGTTCATGTACCAGCCCATGAAATCGGTGGCGTCGTCGATCCGGTCGCGCCGGGCACTCATCCGCCCCTGATCGACCTGATACTCGCGCCACGTCGCATCCAGCGCCTGGCTGTAGCCATAGGCCGAGCTTTGCCGCCCCATCGGGATGACGCCCAACGTATACTGGAACGGCGTGCGCGCGTTCCCGATGAATTTGCTTTCCTGATAGATCGTGGCCATCTGCACGGCCACGGGCACGCCCCAACGGCGTTCGGTCGCGCGCAGGGCGCGGGCGTAGTTCGGGCGCTCGCTGAGTATGGCGCAGGCATTGTCCAGATTGCGCGGCGCCGAGAACTCGGGGCTGCCACAGGATGCAAGAACCATCAACAGGATCAAGGCGCGAAGATATCTGCTCATCTGCCTCTCGTTTCACGAAACGATTTATTATGTTTTGTTGCACTTTAGCGGAAAGAGGCGACAGAGGAAATCACAATTCCTGCTACTTGGCCGGATCCGGCCGGGCCGCGCCGAAATCCCCGCGCCGCAGACAAATCGCAAAAAAGTGTCGCAGTCCCGGGCATTTATGGCACTGTCATGACAGTGACCACACACTGTTTCCCCGGACTTGCGCCCTAACATTGGACAAACACCCCTTGAAAGGTCTAATCAGACGGCATAGGGGCCGCATCGCTATGTTGAAGACACGCGCAAAATATCATCTGGGCCAGGTCGTACGCCACAAGAAGCATCCGTTCCGCGGTGTGGTCTTTGACGTAGACCCGCAATTCAACAATACCGAGGAATGGTATCATGCCATCCCGGAGGAGAGCCGCCCCGTGAAGGAGCAGCCCTTTTACCACCTTCTGGCCGAGAATGATCAAAGCTATTACGTGGCCTATGTCTCGGAGCAGAACCTGATCGCCGATTATTCAGGCGAACCGGTGGATCATCCTGATATACCCGACCTGTTCGGGCCGTTTCAGGACGGCCATTACCCCCTGCATTTCCAATTGAACTGAAGATTCAGGACAAGGGCAGGCAGCGCGCCCGCCCCTGTCAACCGCGTCAATAGCCCAGCGCGCAACCATCCTTGCGCGTGTCCGACGCGCCTTCCAGAACGCCATCCTCACGGATCAGGATCGACTGCGCCCCGCCGATGGGGCTATCGGCCAGACTGACGTCATGGCCCATCTCGGCAAGCTTGGCGCGCACCGCATCAGGATAGCCGCTCTCGACCTTCAACTGGGAACCTTCGGCAAAGGCGCGCGGCGCGTCTATGGCGGCCTGCGCCTCCATCCCGAAGTCGACCATGTTCGACACGAAACGGGCGTGTCCCGTGCACTGATAGGCACCGCCCATCACCCCGAAGGGCATGGTCACGCGTCCATCCACCCGCAGCATTCCCGGAATGATGGTGTGCATGGGACGTTTGCCCGGTGCCATCTCGTTGGCATGCCCCTCTTCCAGGGAGAACCCCGCACCACGGTTCTGTAGCAGGATCCCGAACTTTTCCGAGCCGATGCCCGATCCAAAGGGATGAAACAGCGAATAGATCAGCGACACTGCCATCCGGTCACGGTCCACCACGGTGATGTAGACGGTGTCCTTGTGGATCGCCTCGCTTGCCTCATGCGCCGAGGCCATGGCCCGCTTCGGATCAATCAGCCCCGCCAGCCGCTTGGCTGTCTCGGGGGCCAGCATGTGGTCCAGCCGTGTGGTGTGATCGGGGTCCGCGATGAAGCGGTTGCGGGCGTCATAGGCCAGCCGTGTCGCCTCGGCTTCGATATGCAGACGCTCTACACCCAGAGGGTCCATTCCTGCGATGTCGAAGTGAGAGAGGATGTTCAGCAGCAGGATCGCGGTTGCCCCCTGCCCGTTGGGGGCATGTTCGACCAGTTCGGTTCCCTTGTAGAGACCGCTGACCGGGTCATTGTAGTTGCACCGCTGTGCCGCGAAATCGGACAGGTCATGCACTCCGCCTGCCGCTTTCAGGGCGGCGACCAGATCCTCGGCCACCTCTCCCTCGTAGAAACCGGCGCGACCCTGTTGCGCGATCCGGCGTAGGGCTTCGGCCTGTGCGGGAAGACGGAAAAGCTGTCCCTGAACAGGCACCTGCCCACCGGGCAGATAGTATTGCGGGGCGTGACCCTGCAGTGCCTTGGCGGCACCCAGCCAATCCATCGCGACACGCGGCGCCACGGGCACCCCCTCCTCGGCATAGTGGATCGCAGGCGCCAGAATTGCGTCGATACCCAGCTTGCCATGATCTTCGGACAGGGTGCAGAAGGCGTCAATCGCGCCGGGAATGGTCACGGCCTCGGATCCGCGCAGGGGCACGGTGGTCTGGCCGCGCGCCCGCAGGTCCGCAGCGCTGGCACCGGCTGGCGCGCGACCGGACCCGTTGAGGGCCACGATATCCGGCTGGCCGGGCTTCGAGATCAGCACGAAACAATCGCCGCCGATACCGCACATATGCGGTTCGCAGATACCCAGAAGCACGGCACCGGCAATGGCTGCATCCATGGCGGTTCCGCCACGCTCCAGCGTCTGGATGGCGACCTTTGCCGCCAGCGGGTGCGATGTGGCGCACATGCCGTTGGTGGCCATCACCGTGGACCGACCCGGACTCTGGAAATCTCTCATGGGGAACCCTCCGTTTGTTCGAGGCACACAGTAGGAGTCCGTTCAAGGAAAGCCAACTGTCTGAAAGAAGGAGGGTAAGTTCCCGACATCGCGCACTGGGTGGGGGCTATTGTCGCGCGACGCCGGGAGAAGCCATGCAGCTACAACCTACCTTATCCGATGCGAATCTGGCGCCATTCGGGTTTGATTGCGGCATTTCTACGGAAACTGAAATCGTCCGCCGCCTTTCGCCTGATCACCGATCGCCTCGGCATGCTCTGGCGCAGGGAAACATCATGCGACAAGGCCGCGACTGCGACTTTCATTGGTATTCGGCCCCGGAAGGCCGAGTCTTCCCGGCCACCGCGCACAAGGCGATGTCTTTCGCAGAATCAGTCTTCTGGTGAGCAGAAAGGAACAAGAAAGCTCAGCCGGTTACCGGCAGCAGCGCGCTGAAAGCAAAGATCACGCGTCAACGCACGAATCATCGGCCAACCGAACCCGCCTTCGGGCAGATCGGGCAGACCAAGATCGCAAGGGGCCGCCGCCGGTTGCGGCGATGGATGCAGAAGATGCCGGGGCAAGGGCGGGCCCTGATCCGTGACGACAATTCGCAGTCCCGCCTCGGTCAGATCGCAGCAAAGGTCGATCCATACGGCCACCCCGTCCCGACAGGCATGTTCGGTGATGTTGTTCAGAACCTCCGCCAGAACGATTTCAGCCCGACCCATCACATCGGGGCAGACCTCGGCCGCCTGCATGACCGCACGCCATTGCCGCAAGGCCGCGCGCACCGATGCCTCCCCCGCCGGAAAGCGAAGGTGCAGATCTCTGCCGATGGCCCTGTCAGGCCCATGGGGGGGCCTCATCCGCTCAGCTATCATTGTCCTGGCCCGTGACAGCCCCGACGCTGGGGTGGATCGGGAAGACACTGTCCATGCGGGTCAGGCGGAACACGCGGTCCACGTTCGGCATCAGTGCCGCCAGATGCAGGCGACGCTCCCCGCCTAGGTGCTTCATGACGGCGACGATCGCCCCAAGCCCGCTCGAGTCGATGAAATCAACCCCGCCCAGATCAAGGATCACCGGTCCCGCGCCACCTTCGGTCGCGCCGCGCATCGCCTCCTTGAACGCGATGGCGCCTGCGGCATCAATCCGGTCTTCCGCCACCGTGATCACATGCCATCCCTGTTCTACCCGCGATATCAGCCGCATCCTGATCAGCCCCAATTCAATTTCGACCTCGCAACGCTAGATCAGATTCCTTACCATCCGGTATGCAGGGGCCGAACATCAGAAGGAGTGGCAGGATGAAGACCGTGGTGATCGCAGGGGCCGCACGGACCCCCATGGGTGGCTTTCAAGGTGTGTTCGACGGGATCGAGGCCGCCGTTCTGGGCGGAGCCGCGATCAAGGCGGCACTGGCTGACGCCGGCACCGCCACTGTGGACGAGGTGCTGATGGGCTGCGTCCTGCCTGCGGGTCAGGGCCAGGCACCTGCACGGCAGGCCGGTTTCGCAGGTGGTCTGGGCGAGGAAGTGCCAGCCACCACGCTGAACAAGATGTGTGGATCGGGGATGAAGGCCGCGATGATCGCCTTCGACCAGATCGCGCTTGGTCATACCGATACGATGATCGCAGGCGGCATGGAAAGCATGTCGAACGCGCCGTATCTGCTGCCCCAGATGCGTGGCGGGGCACGGATCGGCCATAGTCAGGTGATCGACCACATGTTCCTGGACGGTCTGGAGGACGCCTATGACAAGGGCCGCCTCATGGGGACATTCGCCGAGGATTGCGCCGAAAACTTCCAATTCACCCGAGAGGCGCAGGATACCTATGCGCTGGCCTCGCTGTCCAACGCGCTGGAGGCACAGGCATCCGGCGCCTTTGCACGGGAAATCACGCCTGTGGCGCTGGCCACCCGCACCGGGCAGATCATGGTCGAGACTGACGAACAGCCCGCAAAGGCCAAGCCTGAAAAGATCCCGCAGCTCAAGCCCGCCTTCCGCAAGGATGGGACGGTGACGGCGGCCAACTCCTCGTCCATCTCGGACGGCGCGGCAGCGCTGGTGCTGGCCTCGGAGGAAGCGGCCAAGGCGCAGGGCCTCAATATCCGCGCGCGCATCCTTGGCCATGCCAGCCATGCGCAGGCGCCGGGCCTTTTCACCACCGCCCCCGTGCCCGCCGCGCAGAAACTGCTCAAGCGGCTGGGCTGGAGCGTGGATGACGTTGATCTGTGGGAGGTGAACGAGGCATTCGCCGTCGTCCCCATGGCCTTCATGCAGGAAATGGGCATCCCGCGCAACAAGCTGAATGTGAACGGCGGGGCATGCGCGTTGGGCCATCCCATCGGTGCCTCCGGTGCGCGGATCATGGTCACGCTACTGAACGCACTGGAAACCCGCGGCCTCAAGCGCGGTGTCGCCGCTGTCTGCATCGGCGGCGGGGAAGGCACAGCCATCGCCATCGAACGGGTCTGATCCCGGTTTCTTCTTGCCCGAAATATCCTCGGGGGAGGCGTTCAACGCAGTTGAACGGCGGGGCGGAAGCCCCCTTTCCCCGTCCATGAAAGCCACATAATGCACGTGAATTACACCGACCTTGCCGCCACCATCAAAGCGCTGACCGAAGGCGAGACCGATACGGTTTCCCTCATGGCCACCGTTTCCTGCGAGGTGCACCACAGCGACGACCGTTTCGACTGGACTGGCTTCTACCGCGTCACGGCACCCGAACTGCTGAAAATCGGCCCGTATCAGGGTGGCCATGGCTGCCTTGTCATCCCGTTTTCGCGCGGTGTCTGCGGCGCGGCGGCGCGCACCGGGCAGGTGCAGCTTATCGCGGATGTCGAAGCCTTTCCGGGGCATATCGCCTGTTCTTCCTCGACCCGTTCGGAAATCGTGCTGCCGGTTTTCAACGCGACCGGCAAATTGCTGGGCGTGTTCGATATCGACAGTGATCAGCCTGATGCCTTCACGGAAGCGGACGCGACGGCGTTGGAGACGATCCTTGCCGATGTCTTTCGCGATGCGACCTGAGCGCAAGCGCCCCGGTGCGGCGTGAGTTTCGAAGGCTGGACCGTCTTTACCCTGTTCTGGGTGGTTTTCGTCACCACGCCTGGCCCGAATGCCGTGAACTGCATCACGAATGGCATGACGCACGGTTTCGCCCGAAGCCTTTGGGGTGTGCTGGGTATCCTGACACAGGCAACGCTGTTCCTGTCCCTGTCGGCCTTGGGCGTCACGGCCCTGATCGCCGCATCGCCACAGGCTTTCGATATGGCCAAGCTGGCGGGCGCGGCCGTGCTGATCTGGCTGGGCCTGCGCGGCTGGATGAATGCGGGCAAGCCCGCGCCGACGATCACGCCGCATCCGGGCTCGATCTATACCCGCGCCTTCATGATCGCCACGATCAATCCAAAAAGCGTGGCGGGCTACCTCGCCGCATTTAGCCAGTTCGTGCAACCCGACGTGCCGATCGGTGCCCAGATGTGGGCGATCTTTCCCACCGCGCTGCTGATCACGGCGGCCAGCTATTGCACCTACACGGCGCTTGGCGCGCTTTTGGGCCGCGCGGCGCTGGGGGCCGTGTTCAACATATGGCTCAGGCGCGGGATGGCGTTGTGCTTCATCCTCTATGGCGTGCTGCTGGGCCTGTCTTCGCCCCCTGCGCCGCCGGGAGGGGCTTGAACCAGCCCTGCGGATAGGCCACTTGGGGGCGCATGAGCACCGCCTACACCCCACCGACCGATCCCCTGACCATTCTGCACGAGGATCATGAAATCGTCGTACTGGACAAGCCTGCCGGGCTTTTGTCCGTGCCAGGGCGTGGGGCTGAACTGGCGGATTGCCTGATCACACGGGTGCAGGCCGTTTTTCCGCAGGCACTGCTGGTGCACCGGCTGGACCGGGATACATCCGGCGTGATCGTCTTTGCCCTGACCCCCCATGCCCAGCGCAACCTGTCGATGCAGTTCGAAACGAAGCGCACGAAAAAGACCTATCTGGCGCGTCTGGATGGCATGCTGGAACCGCGTGAGGGCACTGTCGATCTGCCCCTGATCGTGGATTGGGAGAACCGTCCCCGCCAGATGGTCTGCCACGACACGGGTCGCCCGGCGCAGACCGATTGGCGCGTGCTGCGCTACGAAGGGGCGACGACCCGTGTCCGCCTGATTCCGCGCACGGGCCGCACGCATCAGTTGAGGGTGCATATGCTGGCGCTGGGGCATGTGATCCTTGGCGATACGATCTACGCGACAGGAGAGGCGGCGGACCACCCGCGCCTGATGCTGCATGCCGAGGAGTTGCGCCTCAATCACCCCGAAACCGGGCGCGGCATGTCCTTCCGCGCTCCGGTTCCGTTCTGATCCGTCCCGCGGGTCAGATCAGGCCAGATTGCCGGAACAGGGCCTGCATATCCGCCTCGGGGCGCGCGCCGAAATGGCCGATCACTTCGGCTGCGGCGACGCAGCCCATGCGGCCTGACACCTCAAGGCTTTGACCCGTTGCCAGACCGTAGAGGAAACCGGCAGCGAACTGATCGCCTGCGCCGGTGGCATCCACCGGCACCACCGCATCCACCGGAACGCTGACGGTCTGATCGCCCTGCACCAGCACGACGTCATGACCCGAGCGGGTGCAGACGATCAGGCCGGACTCGGCTGCCGCCTGTTCCAGCGCGGCGCCCAGATCCTCGGTCTCGTAGAGCGATTTCCATTCGTGTTCATTGCCGATCACATAGTCGAGGGATTTGACCAGACGCCGGAAATCGGCACGGTGCCGATCCACGCAAAAGGGGTCGGACAGTGCGATACCGGCCTTGCCACCACCTTTGCGGCAGGCTGCGGCTGCGGCTTCGAACGCCTCTTTCCCCTTGGCTTTGTCGTAGAGATAACCCTCAAGGAACAGGATCGCGGCATTCCCGGCCACTTCGGCGGGCACGTCATCGGGCCCCAACTCGGCGGAAATGCCAAGGTAGGTATTCATCGACCGCTCACCATCGGGCGAGACGAAAATCATGCTGCGCGAGGTGGGCAATTCACCGCCCGCGACAGGCGCGTTGACGAAATCCGTGCCACCCTTGGCCATTTCATCCGCATAGAACCGGCCCAGCGCATCGTCGTGGACGCGCCCGATGAAGGCTGTCTCCAGCCCCAGATTACCCAGACCTGCCAACGTATTGGCCACGGATCCACCGGGGGCCTGACGGCGGTTTTCCATCGCATCATAAAGCAACTCGCCGCGCTCCTGCTCGACCAGTTGCATGATCCCCTTCTGGATACCCATACGGGTCAGGAAACCGTCATCCGACTGGCTGATGACATCGACGATGGCGTTGCCGATACCGACAACCTGATAGGTCTTCATGGGGTCTTCTCCTCGAACGGGCACAGATCACGGATCAGGCAAGCGTTACATTTGGGTTTGCGCGCCACACAGGTATAGCGTCCGTGCAGGATCAGCCAGTGATGCGCGTGATGTTGAAAATCGGCGGGTATGTTGTCCTCGATCGCGCGTTCGACCGCGACGACGTCCTTGCCGGGGCAAATACCGGTGCGGTTGCCGATGCGGAAGATATGCGTATCCACCGCCTGCGTGGGCATCCCCCACCACATGTTCAGCACCACATTGGCGGTCTTGCGACCGACACCGGGCAGCGATTCCAGCGCCGCGCGGGAATTCGGCACCTCGCCGCCATAGTCATCGACAAGGATCCGGCTGAGCTTGATGACATTCTTGGCCTTGTTGCGATAAAGCCCGATGGTCTTGATGTGCTGGATCAGCCCTTCTTCGCCCAGATCCAGCATCTTCTGCGGCGTATCGGCGATCTTGAACAGCTCGCGCGTCGCGCGGTTGACGCCCACATCGGTGGCTTGAGCACTCAGAGCGACCGCGACCACCAGCGTAAAGGCGTTCACGTGATCCAGCTCTCCCTTGGGTTCGGGATCGGCCGCCTGGAAACGGGTGAAAATCGCACGCAGCGTGTGGTAATCGAGTTGCTTGACCATGATCGGTCTATGCCCTGCCGGGTCCATTCGGGCAAGGCCCAAGGCGTCGCATCGCGACAGCTTGCGCGAAACCGCAACATTCGGGTCGCGACAGCGCCCGATGCTGCGATATGGTCGACCGGACACCTGAGGATGAACGCATATGACACGCCAGGACACAGCCTCCCTTTCCGTCACGGACAAAGACGCAGACAGCTACCACTACCATGTCATGCGCCGCGCCATCGAGGTGATCGACACGGCCGAAGCCCCTTTGACGCTGGACGAACTGGCTACGCGCATGGGCATGAGCGCCGCACATTTTCAGCGGCTGTTCTCGGCCTGGGTCGGTGTTTCGCCCAAACGCTACCAGCAATATCTGGCGCTGGACCATGCCAAGAGGTTGCTGACCGAGCGGATGACTACGCTTGAGGCTGCGGCGACAACAGGCCTCTCCGGCACCGGACGGCTGCACGATCTTTTCCTGCGGTGGGAGGCGATGAGCCCAGGCGAGTTCGCCAAGCGCGGCGACGGTTTGCAGATCAGCTACGGCTGGTTTCCCAGCCCCTTTGGCGAGGTGCTGGCCATGGGCACGGATCGTGGCCTCTGCGGTCTGGCCTTCACCGAGGAAACAGGGCGCGAGGCGGCCATGGCCGACATGACCGCGCGTTGGCCCGCGGCGCACTATCAGCATGCTCCTGACGCCGTGGCGCATTGGATGGATGCAGCCTTCGGCGGCGGTGGTGAAACGGCGCTGCACCTGATCGGCGCGCCCTTCCAGATCAAGGTGTGGGAGGCTCTGCTGGCGATCCCGTCAGGTCATGTGACGACCTATTCCGATATTGCCGGGGTCATCGGCAATCCCCGCGCCGTGCGGGCCGTAGGCACCGCCGTGGGGCGCAATCCCGTCAGCTGGCTGATCCCGTGCCACCGGGCGTTGCGCAAATCCGGGGGGCTGGGCGGTTATCATTGGGGCCTTCCCGTGAAACGGGCGATGCTGGCCTATGAATCCGCCCGCGTGGATGCCTGACGGTCCGGGTGCAGGATTGATCACGATCACGGGACAATGGGCGAAATTTTGCCAACATTGGCATTTCATTGGCTTGGGAGGGAACAAACCTTGGGTTATAAGCGTTATAGGTCTGAATATTCAGACGTAACATAGAGGCATCACATGATCCGAGCTCAAAAACCGCTTCTGCTGCTGGCAGGACTTTCGCTGGTGGCAGTCACCGCATGCACCGAACCGACCGGCATGGGCGACCCCAATGATCCGAACCGCAATACGCGCTCGGGCGCTGTTGTCGGCGGGATGCTGGGTGCGGCCACGGGCGCACTGGTCAGCGACAACCGCGCACGTGGCGCCGTGATCGGTGGTATTCTGGGTGCAGGCACAGGTGCCATTGTCGGCAACAACCTGGACAAGCAGGAAGCTGAACTGCGCCGCGATCTGGGCAACCAGGCGCGCATCACCAACACCGGTGACCGTCTGATCGTGTCGATGCCGCAGGACATCCTGTTCGCCACCGACAGCGCAACGCTGCGCTCGGATCTGCAGGGCGATCTGCGCACGATCGCAAGCAGCCTGAACAGCTATCCGGACACCACCATTCAGGTGATCGGCCATACCGACAACACCGGTGCCGCAAGCTATAACCAGGCCCTGTCCGAGCGTCGCGCGAATGCCGTTGCTGGCGTCCTGATCAGTTCCGGCGTGTCGGGCGGTCGTATCCGCACCTTCGGCGCGGGTGAAGATCAGCCCATCGCATCGAACCTGACACCGGAAGGCCGGGCACAGAACCGTCGCGTCGAGATCGTGATCGTTCCCAACAGCTGATCCGCAAGGATCGGATGACCGAACAGACAACGCCCCGCCTGATCGGCGGGGCGTTTTGCATGACGCGCGCCCAGTTTTGGCAGCTGACATGGCCACGTGCAACCGATCACAGCCTCTGTGCGCCAGCGTGACTTGCCCTGCTGGCGCGCTGGGTTAGGTGTCTGGCAACGTCTGAAACTTTTGAAGGTATCCTCAATGTCGCAACCTGTTCTTCTGGGATTGTCCGGCTCGCTGCGCGCCGGATCGTTCAACCGCAAACTTCTGGCCGAGGCTGCGCGCCTGTTCGGGGACGCCACCTATATCGAGGGGGATCTGAACCTCCCGCTCTATAACGGTGACCTGGAGGAGGCCGAGGGCATTCCTTCCGCCGTGCAGACGCTTGCGGACCAGATCGCTGCGGCAGACGCGGTTCTGATCTCGACGCCCGAATACAACAAGGGCATTTCCGGCGTGATGAAGAACGCGCTGGATTGGGTCAGCCGGACCAAGGGCGCGCCGTGGTCGGGCAAGCCGGTGGCGATCCTGTCGGCCACTGCGGGCCGCGCGGGGGGTGAACGCGCGCAGGTGATGCTGCGCAACTGCATGGTCGCCTTCCGGCCCCGCATCCTGCAAGGCCCCGAGATGCTGCTGGCGCAGACATCGGAGCAATTCGACGAGAACGGTCACCTGACGGGCGAGATCTACGTCAAGACGCTGACGGACCTGATGGCATCGCTGCGTGCCGAGATCGAGCGCGGCTGAGCGGCAAACCCGGCGGCAGGATCAGCGATCCTGCGACCGCCGCCGTGCTTCGCGCTGGATATCGAACAGGCGCGCGGCCAGCGAAGTGCCGGTCCGCATCTCGCCCAGCACGACAGTCGTGCTGTTGCCCGCATCGTCGTTGATGATCCATTGGCGCAATTGGACGGGATTGCCGGTAAAGACAAGCTGGATATTTCCGTATTCCGGGTTCTGCGGGTCCTGCGCCGTCACGGTTGTGGCCGTTCCGTCATAGGTGTGGCCCACAACCATGCGCGCCTGTCCCAGATCGACGCGCTCGGCCAGGATGATCGACAGCGGCGTGCGTGACAGCGGATAGGTTTCCGGACCCGTGTTCGATTTGGGATCGAAGATCGCCACACTGCCGGCGCTTGCCAGAACCAGCGTGTTGTCGGGAGCGCCATATTCGAAACGGATCCGGCCCGGACGGCTGATATAGATCGTCCCGGTCGAGATCGTGCCATCCCCGTTGATCTGGGTAAAGGCACCTGTCGCGGTGCGCAGCCCGTTCAGATAGCTTGAGATTTCACCAAGCGGCAGTTTCTCTGCCGCCGCCGGAAGGGCCATCGCCATCGCAAGGACAGGGGCCAGAAGAAAGCGCATCATGGTCATGTTACACATATACTCTGCCTTGGTCCGTTCCGCACCGGGCCTTGCGTCACAAAAGCGAGACACCGCCGAGAGCCATACGTGATCCGACGGATCGACAGGTGCCGGATCAGTGTTCCGGCACCAGCACTTCGCGTTTGCCCACATGGTTGGCGGGGCTCACGACACCCTGTTCTTCCATCTGCTCGACCAGACGCGCAGCTTTGTTGTAACCAATCGCCAGTTTGCGCTGGATATAGGAGGTGGAGCATTTGCGATCCTTCACGACGATCGCCACGGCGGTGTCGTAAAGCGCATCCTCAAGATCGGTATTGCCGCCGCTGGCCAGACCCAGAACCGCGTCGATATCGGCCTCGCGATCCTCGTCCGGGCCGTCGAGCACCGAGTTCATGTATTTCGGCGGACCGAAGGCCTTGAGGTGGTTCACGATCTCTTCGACCTCTTCGTCGCTGACGAAGGGGCCGTGGCAGCGGGTGATCTTGGCGCCGCCCGCCATGTAGAGCATGTCGCCCATGCCCAGAAGCTGCTCGGCGCCCATTTCGCCCAGAATGGTGCGGCTGTCGATCTTGGATGTCACCTGGAAGGAAATCCGGGTGGGGAAGTTCGCCTTGATCGTGCCGGTGATGACGTCGACCGAAGGCCGCTGCGTCGCCATGATCAGGTGAATGCCCGAGGCCCGCGCCATCTGTGCAAGGCGCTGGATGCAGGCTTCGATCTCTTTGCCTGCGACCATCATCAGGTCGGCCATCTCGTCGACGATCACGACGATATAGGGCATCTTTTCGGGCATCAGCTCTTCGGTTTCGAACACGGGCTCGCCGGTTTCATCGTCAAAGCCGGTCTGCACCGTACGACTGAACATCTCGCCCTTGGCGAGGGCATCCGCCACGCGGCTGTTGTAGCCGTCGATGTTGCGCACGCCCATCTTGGACATCTTGCGATACCGCTCTTCCATCTCGCCCACGACCCATTTCAAGGCGACGACCGCCTTCTTGGGGTCGGTGACGACGGGCGAGAGCAGATGCGGAATACCGTCATAAACGCTGAGTTCCAGCATCTTGGGGTCGATCATGATCAACCGGCATTCCTCGGGCGTCAGGCGATAGAGCAGCGACAGGATCATCGTGTTGATCGCCACGGACTTACCAGACCCGGTGGTCCCTGCAATCAGCAGGTGGGGCATCTTGGCCAGGTTCGCGACGATAGGATCGCCGCCGATATCCTTGCCCAGCGCCAGCGGCAGCTTCATGTTGCTGTCGCCATAGTCGCGGGCCGACAGGATCTCGCGCAGAACCACTTTCTCGCGGTTCTCGTTGGGCAGTTCGATCCCGATCACCGTGCGTCCGGGCACGGTCGACACCCGCGCCGACAAGGCCGACATGGAGCGCGCGATGTCATCGGCAAGACCGATCACCCGGCTTGCCTTGAGGCCCGGCGCGGGTTCCAGTTCGTACATCGTGACAACGGGGCCAGGGCGGACCGAGACGATATCGCCTTTGACGCCGTAGTCATCCAGCACGGATTCCAGCATCCGTGCGTTCTGCTCCAGCGCCTCGTCACTCAGGTGGTGCCGCTGGATGAGCGCAGGATTGGACAGAAGCGACAGGGGCGGCAGTTCATAGACCGCCTCTTCCGGGTCGAATTTCAGCGTCGGTTGCGCTTCGGCTTTGGCACGGGTCGAGGGCTGCACCGGCTTGCGCGGCGGGTGCTGGACCACGCTGCGGGGCTGCGCGACCGGGATCTGCATCGGCTCGGGCTGGGCCACAAATTCCGTCTCGGCCTGATAGGCAAAGGCGTCATATTCATCCGGATACGCACCATCCATTTGATCATATGGCGTATCATAGGCAGGATCGAAATCCGGATCATAGGCGTCATCGAAGATGTTGTCGTCCTGCGACATCGCAGCGTGCGACGGCGCGGCATGCGACGGCGCGACATGGGCAAACGGGGTCGACGCGGCAGACGCAGCGGCAACAGGGGACATGGCCGCAGAAGCGGCAGCGGCCACCACACCTTTATGGGCAGCGGTCAGCGGCGGTTCAGCCTTGAGCGGCTTGCGGGTCGGATTGAAGACCAGAGGATCAGGCCCGCGCCCGCGACCACGGGTCAACGGCGCATGTTGCGCGGGGGCCATCGGCGGCACGGGGCGCACGCGGGACTTGATCACATCGGCGATCTTGGCGCGGATGCGGTCGTCACCGGGGGCAAGGTCGTACTGTGCATAGGCATCGGCGGGGTATTGCGCGACCAGCTCCGGCTCCGGCATCGCCTCCGCACGGCGACCGAAACCCGGAACGCGGGCCAGCAGACCGGACTTTATCTTGCCGATCGGGCCGGGGGTCGGTTCCTGCCAGGCGGCCTCCTCCTGCCAATCGTCCTCCTCCTCCCACTGCATCGGGGCGGGCGGCGCGGGGGGTAGATCGTTGCGGCGCGCCACCAAGGGCGACCGTTCCGACATTGCCATGGGTGCGACGGCAGACTGCATGGACTGCGTGGCGGCCCAGGCGGCGGCCTCTTCGGCCTCACGTGCACGTGTCAGGCGACGCTCGGCCGCGCGAGCCTGCAACCCTTGCGCCATCTGCACGGTGCCCGAGGCACCACGCCCCATCATCTGCATCAGCCGCGCATAGGACAGAATCAGACCCACCAGCAGGAACCGCCCGATCCGTGTCAACTCAATCCGCGTGAAACCCAGCACGAACGCGCCCAGCGCCAGCATCGCCACCGCCAGCACCAGAGAGGCCAGCTTGATCCCGACAGCCGTGCCCAGCGGCACGATGGACAGGAACATGCCCATGATCATGTCACCGAAAACGCCCCCCAGACCGAAATGGTGCATGTCGCGCCACACGTCGCCGGGGTTCAGGGTCGCGGCATAGACCGAGCAGAGGGCCACAGCGATGGGAGCAAAGATCAGGCGGCCCATCGCGCGCTCTTCACCGCGATGCAGCGCAAAGCGCACACCCCAGGCGAACAGCACGATGGCCACAGCCCAGCTGCCCCAGCCTGCGATCATGAACAGCGGCGCGGCAATCGTGGCGCCCAGCCTGCCCATCCAGTTCTGCACCGGCGCATCGGTGGCCGACAGGAAGGACGGATCCTCGGGGTGATAGGAGATGACCATCGCCGCCGCCGCACAGCCCAGAACGATCAGCACCAACCCCAGCAGTTCCTTGCCGCGCTTTTCGATAGCTGCCTGAACGTCGCTGTCGAACAGCGGATCGCGTCCACGGGTCTGATATGCCATGCCTGCCCTAGTCCTCTTATCCATAGATGCAGTCGCGCAGGGCAATAAGCCCGGACTGCATCTCGTTGATTGGGGCCACCATGGCGACCCGGATATAGCCTTTGCCGGGGTTGTCCCCGTTCACATCGCGGCTGAGATAGGCGCCGGGCAAAACCCGCACGCCGGTCTGTTGCCACAGCTTCAGCGCCGCTGCCTCGCCATCCTCGACGGGCAGCCACAGAAAGAACCCGGCCTCAGGTCCCATGTAGCTGTTAACGCCTGCAAATACCGCATCGGCGGCCTTGTATTTCTCGCCGTAAAGACGCCGGTTCTCGATCACATGGGCCTCATCGGCCCAGACCGTTTCCGACACACGCTGCAACGGCAGCGGGATCGGTGCACCGGAGTAGGCACGCAACTGGCGCGCCCGCGCGATGCTTTGCGGACCGCCCGCCATGAAACCCGACCGCAGCCCCGGCAGGTTCGAGCGTTTGGACAGCGAATGAAAGATCACCACACGTTCGGGATCAGCCCCCATCTCGACCGCAACCTCCAGCGCGCCCACGGGCGGCGTATCGCGGTAGATCTCGGCATAGCATTCATCAGCGAAGATCTTGAAATCATATCGCTCGGCCAGCGCGATCAGGTCGCGCCAGTATTCGCGACTTGCCACGGCACCCTGCGGGTTTGCGGGCGAGCAGACATAGGCCGCCGCCGTGCGGTTCAAGACATCCGCGGGCAGCGCCGTATAGTCGGGCAGGTAGCCACCGTCGCGCGTCGCGGGCACGAACACAGGTTCCGCCGCCACTGAAATCGCGCCGATCATATAGACCTGATAAAAGGGGTTGGGCATCAGGATGACCGGCTTCATCCCGGCCTTCTGTTCCGGCACCAGTGCCATGCAGGCGTTGTATAGCCCCTCGCGCGTGCCGTTCAGCACCATCACCTGATTTTGCGCGTCCACACTCACGCCATAGCGACGCGCGATCCAGCCGCCGATGGTCTCCAGCAGTTCGGGTGTGCCTTCATTCGGGGGATAGCGACCGAAATCGGCGACATTCTCGGCCAGAACGCGACCGATCCAGTCGGGGAAGGCGTGCTTCGGCTCTCCGATTGTCATATGCACGACGGGACCGCCGGGCGCATGTGCGTCCAGAAGCGCCCGCAAACGCGGGAACGCATAGGCCGGTAGGTTCGAGAACCGCTCGGGGAACATGCTTTTACTGCCTCAATCATCGGGATCATGACGCCCCGTTTGGTTGCAAACTATCCAACTGCAGGGCGCCAGTCCAGAAAAAGCATCTGGATTCCGGCCTCTTGTGGCATTTCAGCAAGATTGTTGCGGCAATCAGGCCCGCGCCCGATCAAACCCGCTTATGCCAGCGCAGTTTCCGCAGCCGCCGCCAGCCGCAACAGACGTTCCTCGGCCATTGGCGCGCCCATCAGCATGATCCCGCAGCTGGGCGTTCCTGTGGGCAGGGTCACCGCGCTGAGGCCCATCAGATTGGCGGCGCGGGTGTTGCGCAGGGTCAGCAGGTTCTCGGTGACGAAGTAGTCATGATCGCTCATCAGCCGGTCGAAATTGGGCGGCACGTTCGGGGCTGTAGGGCAAATCACCGCGTCATATCCAGCCATCCGCGCACGCCAGACGCGCCGCCCCGCCTCGAGCGTCCGCCATGCGGCCACATAGTCCGCAGCACTGACATTGGCCCCACCCCTGAACCGCTCGAGGATCTGGTCGAACATCAGATGCGGCGCGGCCTCTATCGCGTCACGCCAGATGCCATAGGCTTCGGCCGTGAAGAGGATCGGCGCAAAGCTCATGGCGGTGGCCAGTTCGGGGGCGTCAACCTCCTCGATCCGGGCACCTGCGGCCTCCATACGTCGTACAGCGTCCGCGAAGGCGCTGGCGGGGGCATCGCGCAGGCCATCCATCACCACGGTCTTGAGGATCGCAAGCCGACGCCCCTTCAGGCTGACGCCCCTCAGATCGGCCGCACGCCCGCCCTCAAGCGCGGCCAGCATGAGGGCCGCATCCTCGACTGACCGGCACAGCGGACCGACGGTATCAAACTTCTCGCACAGCGGGACGACGCCCTCGCATGAGACGCGCCCCGCCGTGGTTTTCAAACCCACAAGGTCGTTCCAGGCCGCAGGGATACGCACGGATCCACCGGTATCAGAGCCGATCCCGCAAGGGGCCAGCCCGAATGCGACCGAGGCCGCGGCCCCCGAACTCGATCCGCCGGGCACCGCATCGTGATCATTCACGCAAGGCGGCGTTGCCGTGACCGGGTTGAGGCCAAGCCCGCTGAAGGCCAGTTCGGTCATATGGGTCTTGCCAAGGCAGACCAAGCCGGCGGCCGTCGCATTGCGCAGCACTTCGGCATCGCGATCCGGCACGCGACCTTTCAACAGCGCCGAGCCCGCTTCGGTCACCACACCTGCGGTATCGAACAGGTCCTTCCAGCTGATCGGCACACCATCCAGCAGCGACAGGCGCTGCCCCGCCTGTGCGCGCAAGCGGGCGGCCCCGGCCTCGGCCAAGGCCCGTTCAGGCGTTGTGCGGGCGTAGATGCGATCCGCCATCGGATGCGCGGCGATAGCCTCCAGATAGGCCTGCGCCAGATCGACGGGGTCAAGATC
>Ga0209345_10001656_pt1 | contig 26241 bp, 22 predicted proteins | sample Cruoilmetagenom7_FD_187294 | JGI IMG/M metagenome (GOLD analysis project Ga0209345, IMG submission 187294) | Oil polluted marine microbial communities from Coal Oil Point, Santa Barbara, California, USA - Sample 7 (SPAdes) (version 2) | ecosystem: Environmental > Aquatic > Marine > Oil seeps ...
CCGATCTCTTGCTGGAGATCATAGTCGACCCCCAGGTGCTGGACAGCTACAACGTTGACTATGCTGCCCTCTACCAGCTGGTCAGCAATAACAATCGGCTGGTAGCCGCAGGCAGCCTTGATACCGGTTCCGGTCGGTTGCCGCTGAAAGTGCCCGGCGTGATCGAAGATATTGAAGATCTGCTCAATATGCCGGTCAAGGTGGAAGCTGACCGGGTCGTCACCTTCTCCGATGTGGCGATGCTGCGCCGAACCTTCAAGGACCCCAGCGGTTTTGCGCGCATCAATGGTCAGCCGGGTGTGGTGCTGGAGGTGTCCAAACGGGCCGGCTCCAACATCATCGACACCATTGATCAGGTCAAGGCACTGATCGAGCAGGCGCGTCCGCTGCTACCGGAGGGGGTGCAAGTGCACTACGTGATGGACCAGTCGGAAGAGGTGCAGGAACTGCTCACCGACCTGCTCAACAACGTGCTGACGGCGGTGGTGCTGGTGCTGATCGTAATGCTGGCGGCGCTTGGGCTGCGTTCGTCGCTGCTGGTGGGTCTGACCATTCCCGGAGCCTTTCTGACCGGCATTCTGCTGATCTACATGTTGGGGTTCACGCTGAACATCATTGTGCTGTTCTCGCTGATACTGGTGGCCGGAATGCTGGTGGACGGCGCCATCGTGGTGTCTGAGCTGGCCGATCGCAACCGCCAGCAGGGGATGGCACCGGCCGAAGCCTGGGCCGGTGCCGCCAGCCGCATGGCCTGGCCGGTGATCGCCTCCGTTGCCACCACCATTATGGTGTTTATGCCGCTGCTGTTCTGGCCCGGTATTGTCGGCGAATTCATGAAATACCTGCCGGCCACCGTGATCCTCTGCCTGCTGGCATCACTGGCGATGGCGCTGGTGTTTCTGCCGGTCATGGGGCAGGCCAGCGGAGGCGGGCGTCTGCCGCCGCAGAAAAGCCACAGCAGCAGACTGGGCCGTGGCTATCGCCGCACGCTGTCATTCCTGCTGGCCAGGCCTGGGCAAACACTGTCGGCGATGCTGCTGGCAATGCTGCTGATTTACGCTTTCTATGGTCGTTTTAACCATGGCGTTGAGTTTTTCCCCGATGTTGAGCCGGAGTCTGCACAGGTCCTGATCCATGCCCGTGGCGATCTGTCCGTGTACGAGCGGGATACGCTGGTCAAGGGGGTGGAACAGCGTTTGCTTGGCATGTCTGAAGTCGAGGTGCTGTACGCGCGCAGTTTTGCCATGGCAGACGGACAGATGGCTGAAGATGTAATCGGAATACTGCAGTTCCAGTTGATCGACTGGCATCAAAGACGACCTGCTGCGGCCATTCTGGAGGATATGCGCCAGCGCACCAGCGACCTGCCGGGGCTCAGGCTGGAGTTTCGTAAACAGGAGCAGGGCCCCAGTGCCGGCAAGCCGGTGGTGTTGAAGCTCAGCTCACAGGACAGTGCAGCACTGGATCAGGCGGTAAGCCGGGTGCGCAGTGCCATGGTTGAACTGGGCGGTCTGGTGGATATAGAGGATGACCGCGCCCTGCCGGGGATCGAATGGCAGCTGCAGGTGGACAGGGAAGAGGCCGCTCGCTTCGGCGCGGATGTGCTCTCCGTCGGTAACGCCGTGCAAATGGTCAGCAACGGTTTACTGCTGGCCACCTGGCGACCTGAGGATGCGCTGGATGAGGTTGATATTCGCGTGCGCCTGCCTGAATCCTGGCGCAGCCTGGATCAGCTGCAGCGGATGACATTGGCGGCCAGCGGTGGGCAGATGCCGCTGAGTCATTTTGTGACGCTGCAGCCGTCACAGAAAACCGGCACCCTGCGCCGGGTCGACGGTCAGCGTACTATCACGCTTCAGGCGGATGTGGCGCCTGGCTTCCAGGTGGCCGAGCGGCTGCAGGCATTGCTGGACGCGAGTAACGGCAGTATGCCTGAGGGTGTGAGCCTCAGTGTTGGGGGGGAAGGTGAAGATCAGCAGCAGGCGGCCAGTTTCCTGATCAGTGCCTTCATCACCGCAATCCTGTTGATGATGTTGATTCTGGTGATCCAGTTCAACAGCTTTTACCAGACCCTGCTGGTGCTCTCGGCCATCGTGTTCTCGACGGCGGGCGTTCTGATCGGGCTGTTGGTCAATGGCCAGTCGTTTGGCATTGTCATGGTAGGTATGGGCATCATTGCGCTGGCCGGCATTGTGGTGAACAACAATATCGTCCTGATCGACACCTACAACCAGCTGCGCAGCGAGGGCCTGTCGCCGGTAGATGCCGCGCTGGAAACCGGTTGTCTGCGCATGCGTCCGGTACTGCTCACCGCCATCACCACGGTGCTGGGGCTGATGCCGATGGTGATCGGCGTTAATGTCAACCTGCTGGAACCCAGCCTGGGCTTTGGTGCTCCCTCGACCCAGTGGTGGACGCAGCTATCCAGCGCCATCGCCGGTGGACTCACCTTCGCCACTTTGCTGACCCTGTTGCTCACTCCCTGCATGCTGGTGCTGGGAGAGCGCATGTTTGCCAGTTTCGAGCGCAGATTCGGTCGGAGTTGATGCGCTGCCTGGCGTGGCGGTGTTCAAAACCTTGATTTATGTTATATCATAACATAAATTGGATGGCTCGCCTGTGGGGAGCCCTTGTGGGTCGGCTGAATACCCGCAGTTTATATGAGAGTAACACGCCTATGAACGCTGTACTGCCCGATGTGTCCTTGACAGACGACGCTCCATTTCTGACGCCTTTGCAGTGGGTTGGGATGCAGGGCATTGATCTGCCCGTCACGCTGGCAGAGCCGGGCTGCCGGCGGAGTCTGCATGCGCGTGCCGATGCTCAGGTGGATCTGCCGGCTGCACATATCAAGGGAATCCACATGTCACGCCTCTATCGGCTGTTGGACGGTCTGGCTGAGGGTGTGCTGATACCTGAGCGCATACAGCAGGTGCTGCTGGCGATGATCGACAGCCACCGGGACTGCAACAGCAGCAGTGCGCGTATCGGTCTTTCGTTTGACCTGCTGGTGCGCCGGGCAGCACTGGTATCGGAGGCTCTGGCGGGCTGGAAGTCATACCCCGTCAGGCTGGATGCTCAACTGGTTGAGGGTCGTTTCAGCCTGCGTGCCGAAGTGGTTGTGGAGTATTCCTCGACCTGCCCCTGCTCGGCAGCACTGGCGCGACAGCTGGTGGAACGCCGCTTTCTCGACGACTTTTCCCGGGATCAGTCCATTTGCCGTAGGGATATGGCCAGCTGGCTGCGCCGCCATGCCACACTGGCAACGCCGCACAGCCAGCGCAGTGAAGCCCGTGTCAGCGTGAGCCTGAAGGCAACCGACGCTTCGCTGGCGCTGCTTGCTCTGATTGATACCATCGAAGCCGCCGTTGCGACACCGGTACAAACCGCAGTGAAGCGAGCGGATGAGCAGGCGTTTGCGGCGCTTAATGGTGCCAACCTGATGTTTGTCGAGGATGCGGCCCGGCGTATACAGGATGCCCTGCAGCACCGTTTCCATGGCCCGCGTACTCGGGTAAAACACCTTGAGAGTCTGCATCCACATGATGCCGTTGCCTGGGCCGAGTGAAAACGGACATTGTTTAACCCGGTGTGATCAGCGAAAATACCTGCCATTGACGATCAACCGCACACACGGGGCGCAACGCCCTGTCCCTGTCCAGAACAGAAGACCCGAATTCATGTCCATCGCTCAGGAAGTTTCCAAACGTCGTACCTTTGCCATCATTTCGCACCCGGATGCCGGTAAGACCACCATCACCGAAAAACTGCTGTTGCTTGGACAGCTGATTCAGGTGGCGGGTACCGTCAAGGGGCGTGGCAGCGACCGGCATGCCACCTCGGACTGGATGAGCATGGAGCAGGAGCGCGGTATCTCCATCACCTCGTCGGTGATGCAATTTCCGTACAACGGCCGTACCGTCAACCTGCTGGATACGCCGGGGCACGAAGATTTTTCCGAAGATACCTACCGTACTCTGACCGCTGTGGACTCGGCACTGATGGTGGTGGACGGTGCCAAGGGCGTCGAGGAGCGCACCATCAAGCTGATGGATGTGTGCCGCCTGCGTGATACGCCGATCTTCTCCTTCGTTAACAAGATGGACCGTGATATTCGCGACCCTATCGAGCTGCTGGACGAAATCGAAGAGGTGCTGAAGATCCGGGCGGCGCCGATCAACTGGCCGATCGGCTCGGGTAAATGGTTCAAGGGTGTGTATAACCTCTATACCGACACCATTCACCTGTTCACCCCGGGGCAGGGCCACAAGCTGCCTGAAGACAAACGTATTCAGGGGCTCGATTCGGAAGAAGCCCGCACGCTGCTGGAAGATGATTATGACGAGCTGGTTGAAGAGCTCGAACTGGTCAAGGGTGCCTGTCATGAATGGGATCAGCAGGCCTATCTGGAAGGCAGGATGACGCCGGTGTTTTTCGGTACGGCACTGGGCAATTTCGGCGTGAAAGAGATGCTGGATGATTTTGTCGAGTGGGCACCCGCTCCGCCGGCGCGTCCGACCGAAAGCCGTGAAGTGGCAGCCAGTGAGGAAGCGTTCAGTGGTTTTGTTTTCAAGATTCAGGCCAACATGGACCCGAAGCACCGCGATCGTATCGCCTTCATGCGCATCTGCTCCGGCTCCTACACCCGGGGCATGAAGATGAAACATGTCCGCATCGGCAAGGATATCCGCATCGCCGATGCGGTCACCTTTATTGCCGGTGACCGTGAGAACGTGGAAGAAGCCTGGTCCGGAGACATCATCGGCCTGCACAACCACGGTACCATTCAGATCGGTGATACCTTCACGGCGGGGGAAAACCTCAAGTTCACCGGTATTCCGCACTTCGCACCGGAAATGTTCCGCCGTGTACGCCCGACCGACCCGCTGAAAATGAAGCAGCTGCAGAAAGGTCTGCAGCAGCTGTCGGAAGAGGGTGCAGTACAGCTGTTCCAGCCGCTGAAGAACAATGACCTGGTGCTGGGTGCGGTAGGGCAGCTGCAGTTCGAGGTGGTGGTGTTCCGTCTGAAAGACGAATACAAGGTTGAGTGCATGTACGAGCCGATCAGTGTGCAGACCGCACGCTGGGTGGAATGCAGCGATAACAAAATGCTGGAGGATTTCCGCCGCAAGGGCTACGACAATCTGGCGATGGATGGCTCCGGCCTGCTCACCTATCTGGCACCCACCCGCGTGAATCTTTCACTGACCGAAGAACGCTGGCCCGATATCCGGTTCCGTGCCACACGGGAGCACTGATTGCTGATCGACACTCACTGCCATCTCGATTTTGCTGATTTTGATCCCGACCGTGCGGCGGTAATCGAGCGTGCCCGCTTGGCGGGCGTGCAGCAGATCGTGGTGCCGTCGATCAGTGTGGATAACTTTGAGCGGGTTCTGGGTCTGTGTGCTGCAGACCCGGGTCTGTATCCAGCTTTGGGTCTGCATCCCTGTTTCAGTCACGATATTGAACGCGATCTGGAGCGGCTGGGTGAGATGCTTTCGTTGGCGGAGGGAGCCGTGGTGGCGGTGGGCGAGATCGGTCTGGACTTTCGCCCCGGCCAGGCAGAAGCGGCACAGCAGGAGCAGCTGCTGGAGGCGCAGCTGAAACTGGCAAAGGCCCACGACCTGCCGGTGCTACTGCATGCGGTGAAGGCACACGACCAGGTACTGAAACTGTTGCGTCGTCAGAGTCTGCCCCGGGCGGGTATCGTGCATGCGTTCTCCGGCAGCGAGCAGCAGGCGCGTGAATATGCAAAGCTGGGCTTCAAGTTGGGGTTTGGCGGTGCCATGACCCATGAGCGGGCGCACAAACTGCATCGGTTGGTGGCTGAGTTGCCACTGGAATGGCTGGTGCTGGAAACTGATGCGCCGGACATGCCGCTCAGCGGGCATCAGGGCGAGCGCAATGAGCCATCAAGGGTGGCTGAAGTTGCCCGCCTGATCGCGGATCTGCGCGGGATTTCCGTGGAGGAGGTCAAGGCCGTGACTCATGCCACGGCGGTCAGTCTGCTGAAATTGAGTTACTGATAGATGCTGCCGTAGGCGTCATCCAGTGTTTTCCAGACAGTGTCGGTCTTGCTGTTCACCGGAACACGATAATAGCGCTTGTCTGCATCGATCGCTTCGCTGCTGTAGCTGCCATCCGGCGGGGTCAAGATCATCCTAGCCAGGCTGGCGGGGTAGTTAGGACCCTTGATGCGCTCACCATAGGCCTCTTCAATCGGCCCCAGTTTGTAACGCACCGATACGATGGAGGTCAGTTCCTGACAGCGCCGGGTCTCACCCTTGCAGAACTGGAAGTAGCGGGTATCCATGACATAGAACTGATCAGCGGTCGGATCTTCCTTCAGTGCCCCTGACAGGTTGACGCAGCCACCGAGCAGCAGGGCTGCGGCAGCCGGTAACAACAGTTGTTTCATCCCGATTCCTCCTTGTTATGGTCGTTTCAGCACAGATCTTTGTACGGGTTTTCGACCTGCAGCGAGATCGGGTTGGCATATCCGGGCAAGCTGATTTCATCGGCACTGATCTGCAGGTCTTCCCCCGTCAGTACGTTGTGATCGTACAGATAGATGGGTTTTGCCTGACCCATTATAGCCGATTGATTATAGCCCTCGGCCTGCTCACGCACCTGTTCGCGTCGCTTGCGCCAGGCATTCATGGCGGCTTCACCATGACGCCTTGTCAGCAGCTGCTCGACGACATGGGGGGCCATGATCGCAGCGCTGGCGTTGTTGCCGCCAAACCCCTTGGCGTTGATCAGCACCGAATCCATCCCGGTGGCGCCGGTTTCATGATGAGTCAGCGGGAAGTGCAGGTTGGAGCTGTGCACATCTTCTGCAATCTCGGCTGTGGTGGTCAGACCCGGCACGATGCCGTGTTTCCAAACGCCCAGTGAGGCAAACAGCTGATCACCCCCTGCAGTGCCCTGTGAGTGTCCAAGATAGGCTTTTACCGCACTGACGGTCCAGTCAGAGATATCGAATGCCTTGGCGGTCTCGTTGATGACATGGGACTCGGTTACGCGGTTCTGTGGTGTACTGGTACCGTGAGCCTGCACAAAACTGCGCTGCTTGAGCGACTCCTCGCCCAGCAGTGTGCCGACCAGTGATGCCGCCTTGCCAAGGGTCATGTAGTTGCCGATGCCCGGTGCCGAGATCGACTTCTTGTGGCCGTCGGCATGGACAAAAACATCAGCCACTGCGCCGTGGATATCAGCGCCCAGCTCCAGTGCGAGGTCATCGCTCATCAGCACCAGGAACTGGCTGGACTCGCCCATGGTAAAGCCGCAGTTGTTGCCAAATGGGCGACAGGCCCTGCGGTAGTGTTCTTCAGCCATCTCGGCCAGGTCGTCCAGCGCCATCAGCTGCTTGTCTTCGGCTAACGCGCCCATGGCGCGAAAACCTTCAATGATCTCAGGGGTAACCGGTGCATCACTGCCACCGACCAGTACTAGCTTGCTGCGGCCGGTACGGATCGCCTCGACGCCGCTTTTCAGGTTGTACAGAAAGGTGGCACAGGCACCCAGTGCGCCACCGGTCGTGCCGACGTTGCCGAGCAGGTAGGCGTTGATGAAGTCAGCCGGCATCTGGGCGTAACCCAGCGGCATCTGCTTGGAGGTGGTGCGTTTGCCCAGCGCCGGGAACTTGGTCAGGCCGCCAAAACCGAGATCATCCAGCTGGCCGATTGAGTTGCTGGCGAAGACCGCAATCTGATCCGGTGACAGCAGGTCCAGAATGGTCTGATACTCGATCCCCATCGATCGCAGTGCGTCGGAAGCGGCATAAACAGCCATCTGCAGCCCGCGGGGGTGGTTGCGCGACTGGTACAGTTTACCGGGCTCGAAGCCGGTCGGCAGCATGCCGGCACTTTGCACAAGAGCCGGTTTGGAATCCGGGAAAATCAGTTCGCAGCTGCCGTCGACCCGTACTTCAACCTGACCGCCGCCAATCTCTTCAATCTGCCAGTTTGTCGGAATCTGTTGCGGTAGCTGGCGGCTGCGCAAACGGAAGCTCAAGCCCTGATCGCTGCCCTTGATGCTGGCCGGGCGATTGAACATGACGGCGTTAACATCGAACCAGTCGGGGTGGATACGGCGAATCAGCGTGTTGTCACGGACCTGTTGCTCAATGCGGCTGGTCAGCTCGGCGGCCGTGAAGCGCTCACTGGCGTCGCCCTGCAGCCGGTAGCTGCCGGCGTCATACTGCGCAAGTCCAGTCAGGGTGGCCAGATCGATCAAGGTGTCCTGTCGACTGGATGCGTCCAGCTGATCCAGTATCAGGCGACGATAGCCCTGGTGAAAGGAAGAGCGACCAGCGGGGCTGATACCACCAAAACCGACAATGACAGGCAGCTGAGACAAAAGATACTCCTCGGAGTGGTGACGCGGATGACAATGAAGGATAACAGCGCATTTTATCGTCTGATCCCGGCGCTGGCCAGCACCCATATGCACTCCCGTGCAAAAGCGATACTGGTTTTCATTTCGTATTAAGCTATTCTGAGCTAAACAGTATCAGGCCTGCTCTTCCACATGGAGGAGTCGGAGACTGTATTCAGGAGAAAACCATGAAAAAGCTGATGATCACCTCGCTTGCTTCGGTTCTGTTGCTGGGCGGGTGTACAACGCTGGACCCCTACACACAGGAGTCCAAAACGTCACAGGCAACCAAGGGTGCGGGTTTGGGTGCGCTGGGCGGTGCCGTGCTGGGCGCGGCTGTGGCCGGCAAGGGCGATCGAAATGAGGGCGCACTGGCCGGGGCTGTCATTGGAGGAGCCGTTGGCGGAGGGATCGGTTACTACATGGACCAGCAGGAGATGCAGCTGCGTCAGCAACTGGAAGGCACCGGTGTCCGTGTGGAGCGCAGCGGTGATGATATACGCCTGATCATGCCGGGTAACATCACCTTTGCCACTGACAGTGACCGGGTTGATCCATCCTTTTACCCGGTGCTTGATTCGGTTGCCCGCGTGCTGATCAAGTTCGAGAACAGCCAGGTCGCCGTGGAAGGCTATACCGATTCGACGGGCTCGTTTGAATACAATCAACAGCTTGCGGAGCGTCGCGCCAACAGTGTTGCTCGCTACCTGAATTCGGTTGGGGTCAGCCATCTGAGGCTGGATGCGCGCGGTCTGGGGGAGCGTTACCCGATTGCCAGCAACGACAGTGCGGCAGGGCGAGCCATGAACCGACGGGTAGAGATCAAGATCCGCGGCACTCAACGCTGAGTCTGCTGGCCGTGCGGGAGATGCTCCTGCACGGCTGCAATATCAAAAGTTTTCGCTTTCCTGAAGTCGTTCAAACTTGCCCAGCAGTCGCTGCAGGCCCTGTTCAGTGCTTTCGCGTTCGGCTTCCAGTGCCGTCTTGCTCTCGCGCAGTTCGCTGACTTCCAGTCGCAGCAGTTCGACCTCTTCGATCAATCCCTCAATCTTGTTTTCCAGTTCGGTAAAGAGTCCGCTCTGCATCTCGGTGGTGCTCCTGTAATAGATGTGGATGATTCAGGGCGCAAGACTATGCTGCTCAGTGGGCGATTACAATATCATCCTGCTGGATGTTGAGGCTGCTGCTGTCGGCTGGCAGTCGACCCCGTGACAGCGTTGGCTGCACGTCCTCCAGTGTCAGCGTCTGGCGCGTATTACGCAGCTCCGTGATCGGCATCTGATTGGCATCGTAATGGGTGTATAGCCTGTACACGCTCATACGATCGCCCGGTTTCAGGCCCGCCAGTGAGCCTGCGCCGATCCATGCCTCATTGCCTTCCGTGCGCGTGATGCGGCTGCGGAAAGGCTCGCACATCAGTGTCTCATCAATGTAGCTGCTGACCTCCTGCAGGGTGGCCTGAACTTTTTGGCCAAAGTCCTGTTGCCAGAACAGGGTGCTGCCGAAGCCGGTTTTCTCATGCACCGGGCGGTTCCAGCGGCCCGCTGTAGCGAAGGGTTGTTGCCACATCAACTGGCCTGTGAAGGTGTCAAAAATGTAGAGGTCCAGTACAAAGTTGCGCAGATGTTTTGAGCTGGCGTAATCCAGTGTGCGATAGGTGTCCAGCAAAATGTTGGGCGGGCGTGGGCCGGCCGGGTTGTGCAGGCCAAGATCGCGAATAATGCCGGTCACCAGAAACTGGGTTTGATGCTGCTGGGCGTGATTCAAGTGGCGGGACAGAGCGCCCTCGGGCAGTTGTTGAGGTGACTGATCCTGTGCGCCCAGCAGTTGCAGACTGCCGCGGTCGACGACATTGAGTGTACTCTGCTGCAGGGACTGACTGATCAGTGTGGCCAGCCCCTGTTGGATGCCGTGCAGATTGCCATGGCTGGCATCAGCGGGACGGGCGAGATTGAATCCGCCTATGGCAACCGTTTTGCTATAGGCCAGTGGCGGCTGGCCGTTGGCACAGCCGGCTTCAGCTTCCACCTCGGCCAGAATGCGTACCGTCAGCTGACTGCCACGAATGTATTCATCGATGATGCGGATGTTGTTCAGCTGGGTCAGGCTGTTAATGCGCATGTTGTCGATTTCAAGAATGCCGTCACGTACCTCCTGTGTGGTGGAGATCCAGGCGCTGCCCTGTAGTGAGGCCTGTTCACGGGCGCGGCTGATGGCCAGTTCCCGAGCCTGTCCAAGGTCATTGTTGATGATCGGAGCCGAACCCTCGGCCTCGATGGTGATGGCGGTGACATGGGGGGTGGTCAGTGTCAGGCAGAGCAGTAGCAGACGGCAAAGTCGGGTCAGCATGATGATCAGTGTCCTCAGGTGTTGGCCAAAAGGTATGCAATTTGTGGGTGCGATGCAAACACTGGCGGCAGTGCTATCCTGTCATCCCCCTGTTTTGTGGTACATTCAGTGCAAATAACCCCCGACAGAGAGCGAAACGGATGAGAGTGGCAGTGCTTACAGCCTGCAGTCTGCTGATGCTGCTGGTCGGCTGTGCTCGGCAGGAGCCCGGGCCGGTCCAGGCCCATGTGGTCAGTATGCATCCTCAGGTGCTTGCGCAGATACAGGATGCCCGATCAGAGCGGCCACGCGGCAGAACTGAGCTGCAGCAGACCGGGGCCGCCCGCAGCGGGCTAGATCCCGTCAGTGAAGCGGTTGTGCAGATGGCTTATCAGCTGGAAACGGGCATGGACAAGAGCAACGTCAGTCGTTTGCCCCTGGCCGTATTGGCATTTCGCAACCTTCTGCAACCGGAGCAGGTGGGTGAGTTGGGAGAGCGCTTGGGTGACAGCTTTATATTTCAGCTGGAGCAGCGCGGCTACAATCTGGTTGATTACCGTGCACAGAGTCTGGTAACCAGCGTGAAGCCTGAGATCGAGCCCTATAACATGTCGGCCCTGCGTACCCGTCATCGGATCTATTTTGTACTCACCGGTACCTATGCGCTGCACCCGGATGGTGTTGTGATTAACGCCCGATTGCTCGATACCACTACCCGTCAGGTCCTGGCTTCCGGTCAGAGCCACATTCCTCTGTCTCGTCTGGAGCAGCGCTGGCCCGGCTACAACCTGCTGGAAGCGCATGAGCGTGGCATGATCATTGAAAACAGACAAGGCCCGGCGGGAGGCTCTCAGTGATGAGATCAGTGGTTCTAATGATGCTGGCGCTGGTGTTGGCCGGTTGTGAAACCATGGTGCATTCGGTCAAGACGGTAGCGGAAGCGCTGCCGGACGTGCACATGAGCCCGCGTATTGAGGCGCCTTTAGAGCCGAACTGGGTCAGTGCGACCGGCTATGCGCCGATCAGTCTGCAGCCGGGGCAAACCGAACAGCAGAAGATGCTGATGGCGATGCGCGCCTCCAAGCTGCGCGCCTATCAGGAGCTGGCCGGCATCATTCATGGGCAGTACCTGTATGGCACTACACGGGTCGAGGACATGGTGGTGCAGAACGACAGTTTCAAGACGGCTGTTGCCGGTATTGTGCGTGGCGCACGCGTGGTCAAAAGCTACCCGGTACAGGACGATACCTATGCCACGGTGCTGGAGGTGGATCTGAATCAGGTTCAGCGCGCCTGGGTACATGAGGCAGCGCGCTGAGTCGTCACCTGCTACTGTTTCTGCACATGTTCATCCAGCTGCTGGCAGATCGCCTGCTGCAGCTGGCGACACAGCTCGGGGTCACTGATCGGCTGATTGTTGCTGTCGGTGATGAAGAAAAAGTCTTCGACCCGCTCGCCGATACTTGAAATCTTCGCCTTGCGTACCGAGATTCCGAACTCCACAAAAATACGTCCTATGCGTGCCAGCAGTCCGGGGCGATCCGGTGTGATCACCTCCAGAATGGTTTGCTGAGATGAGGGATCGTTGCTCAGAGTCAGGCGTGTAGGTGTGGCAAACAGCTTGAGCTGACGTGGCACCCGGCGCTGAATGATCTCGGGGTAATCTTCCGGGTCGTCCAGCTCTTCGGTCAGGTGGCGCTGGATGTTGGCCAAATATTCAGGGTTTTCCGACAGCGGCTGGTTGTCATCCGTCAGTACCGTGTAGGTATTGAGGGTGCGGCCATGGTCGGTGAGAATGATACGGGCATCCTGAATGTTAAGGTGCAGCTGGTCCATGGCGGCAACCGTCGCCGGGAACAGGGTAGGCAGATCTTCACTGTAGATGAAAATCTCGGTAGCGCCTTCAAATACGCGGTAAGAGGTCTTGCGAATCAGGACCAGCGGCAGCGAGCTGTCGCCGTGTTCCAGAATCGCCTGTGTATGCCAGGCGATGTTGTGTGCATCCTCTCGCAGGAAATAGTCATCGCCCAGCAGTGCCCAGTGATCGAATATGTCTTGCTCTCGAATGCCTTGGCGGGCCAGCAGCAGCATCGCTTCATGCTGTACCTGCTCTATCCGGTCTTCCTTGTTGATTGGGTTTTCAAGTCCACGGCGCAGTGAGCGCTTGGTATCCATGTAGAGCTGGCGCAGCAACGTGGCGCGCCAGCTGTTCCACAGAGTGTGATTGGTGGCGTTGATATCCGCCACGGTCAGGACGTACAGGTAGTCCAGATGTACCAGATCGCGTACCTCCATGGCGAAAGCGTGAATCACTTCCGGGTCTGAAATGTCTCGTCGCTGCGCTGTCATGGACATCTTCAGGTGGTTGCGTACCAGCCAGGCCACCAGGTGGGTGTCCCATTTGCCAAGATGATGGCGTCGACAGAAGGCGATTACATCGTCAGCGCCCAGTTCCGAGTGGTCACCGCCACGGCCCTTGGCAATATCGTGGTAAAGACCCGCAATGTACAGCAGCTCGATTTTGGGCAGCTGGTTGACGATGCGGTGGGCAATGGAAAACTGTTCCCGGTATTCGCGATGGCGGAACTGGCGCATCTTCTGAATTACTTTCAGGGTATGCGCATCCACGGTGTAGATATGGAACAGGTCATGCTGCATCTGGCCCACGATTTTGCCGAACTCGGGCAGGTAAAGCCCCAGAATGCCGTAGCGGTTCATGCGCTTGAGTTCGGTCGATACGCGTTCCGGTGAGCGCAGCAGCTCCATGAACAGGGAGGTGTTGCGAATATCCTTGCGAAAGTCGTTGTCGATCAGATGGCGGTGGTTGCGCACCAGTCGAATGGTTGAGGCGCGAACCCCCTGAATGTCAGGGTGCTGGGCCATCAGTACGAACAGCTCCATGATGGCAAAGGGGTGGTGCTCGAACACCTTGTCATAGACCGCTTCCAGATAGTTGTTGTGAATCTGAAAGCGGTTGTTCAGGGGCCGGATGCTTTGTTCGTCATCAATGCGCAGGATCGCCTCGTCGAAGTGTTGCAGCAACATGTCATTGAATTCCGACATGGCCATGGCGACGCGGTAATACTTGCTCATGAACTGCTCAACCGCCAGCGCGCCTTCCTGGTCTTCATAGCCGAAGTACGTGGCCAGTGCGCGCTGATGATCGAACAGCAGTCGATCCTCGCGACGCTTGCATACCATATGCAGGGCGTAGCGGACGGTCCAGAGATAGAGTTCACCCCTGTTCAGGGTGTCCAGCTCGGGTTCGGTCAGAAAGCCGTGATCTACCAGGTCACGAATATAGGTGGCACCAAAGTGACGCTTGGCAACCCAGCCCACAGTCTGAAGGTCACGCAGACCTCCTGGTGAGTTTTTCAGGTTGGGCTCAAGGTTATACTCGGTGTTGTTGGTTTTTTCGTGGCGCTCTTTCTGCTCGGCCAACTTGGCCTTGAAAAACTCCTTGTCCGTCCATGCGCCCTCAGAGGTAACCCGGTCATACATCTCATTCTGCAGGGCAGGGTCGCCGCAGAGCGTGCGCGATTCGATCAGGTTGGTGGCGATGGTGATATCGTTGCGCGCCTCGTCATAACACTGGTCGATGGTGCGCACACTGGATCCCAGGTCCAGGCCAATATCCCACAGCAGTGTCAGAAAGCCGCTGATGCTGTCCTGACATTCACCGGGGTCGATCTGGTCGAACAGCAGCAGGATATCGATATCGGAAAAGGGGTGCAGCTCTCCGCGGCCATAGCCACCCACTGCTATGAGAGCGGCCTGATGCGCTGCAGGCCAGGTGAACTGGGACCAGGCGGCATCCAGGATCTGGTCGAGCACCCAGGCGCGACCGTAGATCAGGCGGCGAATGTCTTCGCCCTGTCGGAATGCTTCATCCATGCGCTGCTGCGCTTCACGCAACGATTCCTTGAGCACTTTCATGACCGGTCTGTCACGGTTGGACAGGCTGGTATGGAGCTGTCTTGGATCCAGCAGCTCCGGTGCGGCTTCTAGTGGCTGAGCGGTACGGGTCATGGAAAGGGCTCGTTCAGAGTGAAATCAGGCGACCATCTCTTCCTTGCGCAGGGTCAGAATCTCGTAACCGTCAGCGGTTACCAGAACCGTATGCTCCCACTGTGCGGACAGGCGGCGGTCAGTGGTTTCAACGGTCCAGCCGTCGCGCTTGTTAAGTTTTACGTGGCGCTTGCCGGCGTTGATCATCGGCTCGATGGTGAAGATCATGCCCTCCTTGAGCTCATCCCCTGTGCCTGCCTTGCCGTAGTGAAGTACCTGCGGGTCTTCATGGAACTCGGCGCCAATGCCGTGGCCGCAGTACTCTCGCACCACCGAGTAGTGGTTGCTCTCGGCGTGTTTCTGGATCACCTCACCGATATCACCCAAGTGTGCGCCCGGGCGTACCAGCTCGATACCCTTTAACATGCACTCGCGCGTGATTTCGCACAGGCGCTGGGCGTGTGGAGCGACATCGCCCACGTAGAACATCTTGCTGGTGTCGCCGTGGTACCCGTCCTTGATCACGGTGATATCGATGTTGATGATATCGCCGTTCTTGAGCTTCTTGTCATTGGGAATGCCGTGGCACACCACCTGATTGACTGAGGTGCAGATCGACTTGGGAAAACCGTGATAGTTGAGCGGGGCTGGAATGGCCTGCTGCTCGTTAACGATATACTCGTGGCAGATCCGGTTCAGCTCATCGGTGGTGACGCCCGGCTTGACGTATGGTTCGATCATTTCGAGAACCTCCGCTGCCAGCCTGCAGGCGGTACGCATCTTTTCAATCTCTTCCGGGGTCTTGATTTTGATAGTCATAAATACTCGGTCTTGGCGCTTGAGAGGATGCCCGTGGCTGTAGGGCGAGGAGCCGGGCGTGAACTGGCGACTATTGTAGCGAACAAGACGCGTTCAGCCAAAGGGCGCTTCAAAAAGTGCATCGGCTATGGTATAAATCGCGCTCCCGAAAGAGATGCTCAGGCACCGGTCGGGGCTTTCAAATACATCAACTGAAAACACACACATATCGTCACATGCGTTCAGGGTGCCGCCAAGCGGTTGGGCGATGGGATATGTGGAGGTTATAACCCGTTAGAGGAAATACCACAATGGCTAAAGTTTCAATGCGCGACCTGCTCAAGGCAGGTGTTCACTTCGGTCACCAGACCCGTTACTGGAACCCGAAGATGTCCAAATTCATCTTTGGTGCGCGTAACAAGATCCACATCATCAACCTGGAACACACCCTGCCGGCACTGAATAACGCCCTGGATGTGGTTCAGAGCATGGCCAGCAACAAGAACAAGATCATGTTTGTCGGCACCAAGCGTGCAGCGGCCAAAGTGATCAAAGAGGAAGCCGCTCGTGCAGGCATGCCTTACGTTAACCACCGCTGGCTCGGTGGTATGCTGACCAACTACAAGACCATCCGTCAGTCAATCCGTCGTCTGCGTGAGCTGGAAGCCCAGTCTCAGGACGGTACTTTTGACAAGCTGACCAAAAAAGAAGCGCTGATGCGTAGCCGTGAAATGGAAAAGCTTGAGCTTTCCATTGGTGGTATCAAGGAAATGGGCGGTCTGCCTGACGCGCTGTTCGTGATCGACGTTGATCATGAGCGTATCGCTATCAACGAAGCCAACAAGCTGGGTATTCCGGTTATTGGTGTGGTTGATACCAACAGCAACCCGGATGGCATCGACCATGTTATCCCGGGTAACGACGATGCTCTGCGTGCCATCCAGATTTACGTCAAGTCCGTTGCTGATGCCTGCATCGAAGGCGCGGCTGCCAATGCTGGCAAGGGCGAGTTCGTGGAAGTTGACGCTGAAGAAGCTGCTCAGTAACCGAACTGACAACTGACGCGTGTAATCGTGTCTGGATGTGCAAAGGGGGGCCTGGCTCCCCTTTTTTGAATTTGAATTGAAGCGATTAATAAAGAGGAACGCGACATGGCGAATATCTCTGCAGCGATGGTCAAGGAACTGCGCGAGCGTACCGGCCTGGGCATGATGGAGTGCAAAAAGGCACTGGTTGAAGCGGAAGGCGACATCGAAAAAGCGATCGACGATCTGCGCAAGTCCTCCGGCATGAAAGCGGCCAAGAAGGCTGGTCGTACTGCGGCTGACGGTGTGGTAGCGGTCAAGGTTGCTGACGACAACAGCTATGCGATTGCGGTTGAAGTCAACTCTGAAACCGACTTCGTGGCGCGTGACGACAACTTCCTGGGCTTCGTGAACACCGTGCTGGAAAAGGCATTTGCCGCCAAGGAAACAGACGTGACTGCGCTGATGGCAGGTGAGCTGGAATCCGCTCGTGAAGCGCTGGTACAGAAAATCGGTGAAAACATCAGCGTGCGTCGTCTGATGCTGGTTGAAGGTGACAAGGTTGACGCCTACGTGCACAGCACTAACCGTCTGGCCGCCATCGTGGCACTGAACGGTGGCAACGCTGACGTGGCGCGTGATATCGCGATGCACGTAACCGCGGTTAACCCCCGTGTTGCGCGTCCGGAAGATATGCCGGAAGAAGAGCTGGTGCGTGAAAAAGAGATCATCATGGCACAGCCGGATATGGAAGGTAAGCCGCAGGAAATCAAGGAAAAGATGGCCGGTGGTCGTATCAAGAAATTCCTGGCTGAAAACAGCTTGGTTGAGCAGCCGTTCGTCAAGAACCCTGAGCAGACTGTTGGTCAGGTGGCCAAGGATGCGGGTGCTGAAGTTGTATCCTTCGTTCGCGTTGCCGTTGGCGAAGGTATCGAAGTCGAGCACAAGGACTTCGCTGCTGAAGTTGCAGAACAGCTGAAGAAGTAAACAGCTGCTGCGCTTTTCGGCTGGGTGTGGCCCTTATGCCCAGCCGTATGCTTTCCTGCTACACTCTATGCCATTTCGTCCGCGCGGAGACAGATCATGCCTGCCAAAGATAAACAATCCAGATACAAACGACTGCTGCTGAAGCTCAGCGGTGAAGCGCTGATGGGAGAGGAGAACTTCGGGATCGATCCGAAGGTGCTTAATCGCATGGCGCTGGAGATTGGTCAGCTGGTGGGGATTGGTGTCCAGGTAGGAATTGTGATCGGTGGCGGCAACCTGTTCCGAGGTGCTGCGCTGAGTGCTGCCGGACTTGATCGTGTCACCGGCGACCATATGGGCATGCTGGCAACGGTGATGAACGCGCTGGCCATGCGTGATGCGCTGGAACGCTGCAACATTGCGACCCGTGTCATGTCAGCCATTCCGATGAGTGGCGTAGTGGATCAGTACGACCGCCGCAACGCGATGCGCTACCTGAATCAGGGCGATGTGGTAATCTTTGCAGCCGGTACCGGCAACCCCTTCTTTACCACCGACTCGGCGGCCTGTCTGCGTGGGATCGAGATTGAAGCGGATGTGGTGCTGAAAGCGACCAAGGTTGACGGTGTATACACGGCGGATCCGATGAAAGATCCTGATGCGCGCAGGTATACTCGTTTGAGTTTCGATGAGGTGCTGGAAAAGCAGCTCGGGGTGATGGATATGACCGCCATCTGTCTGACTCGGGACCATGACATGCCGGTGCGGGTGTTCAATATGAACAAACCCGGTGCGCTGGTGAATCTGGTGTTCGGTGGCGATGAAGGTACCCTGATTGATAGCGGCTCTGTTGCTGGAGAAAACAATGATTAACGAAATTGTGAAAGATGCCGAAGGGCGGATGAAAAAAAGCGTTGAAGCGCTGGTCGAAAACTTCAAGAAAATTCGTACCGGGCGTGCTCATCCGAGCATTCTCGATAGCATTACCGTCTCCTACTACGGATCTGATGTACCTATTCAGCAGGTCGCCAACGTCTCCGTTGAAGATGCGCGCATGCTGACCATCGTTCCCTGGGAGAAAAAGGTCGTCAGTGATATCGAAAGGGCGATCATGAAGTCTGACCTGGGACTGAACCCGAGCACCAACGGCGATGTTATCCGGGTGCCGATGCCTGCGCTGACGGAAGAAACCCGCAAGAACTACATCCGTCAGGCGCGTACCGAAGCGGAAAACGCGCGTGTGGCGATCCGCAACATTCGTCGCGATGCCAATGGTGACATCAAGGGTCTGCTGAAGGAAAAAGAGATCAGTGAAGATGACAGTCATCGTGGCGAAGATCAGGTGCAAAAGCTGACCGACAAGTATGTGGCCGAGGTGGACAGCCTGCTGGCACAGAAAGAAACGGACCTGATGGAAATCTGAACCAACGGAGCGGGGTTCGCCCCGCCGCGGATCTGCATGGCTGTTGAGCACCAATTGACAATTCCTCCGGGGCGCTCACTGCCCCGTCATATTGCCATCATCATGGATGGCAACAACCGTTGGGCCAAAGAACGGCATTTGCCCGGTCTTGCAGGGCACAAGGCCGGTGTGAACAGTGTGCGTGCCGTGATCGAATGCTGTGCGGAGCAGGGTGTGGAGGCGTTGACCCTGTTTGCCTTCAGCAGCGAGAACTGGAAGCGACCGGCGGTTGAGGTCAGTGGCCTGATGCAGTTGTTCATGCTGGCGCTCAAGAATGAAGTGCGCAAGCTGGCGCGGCATAACATTCGTTTACAGGTGATAGGTGATCTGTCTCGCTTCAGTCCCGAGCTGCAGGAGCTGATTCGCAAGGCAGAGGCCGAAACGGCCGCTAATACCGGTCTGACACTGAATGTTGCAGCCAATTATGGTGGTCGTTGGGATATCGTCTCGGCGGCGCAGCAGCTGGCTCGGCGCTGTGTCGAGGGTACGCTCAAACCGGAAGAGATCGATGAGACGCTGTTTGCGCAGCACCTGTCTCTGGCGGATCTTCCGGCCCCCGATCTGTGTATTCGTACCGGTGGCGAGCAGCGCGTCAGCAATTTTTTGATCTGGCAGCTGGCCTACACCGAACTCTATTTTACCGATTGCTTCTGGCCTGACTTCGACAAGCAGGAGATGCTGGCGGCACTGCAGTCCTATCTCACCCGCGAGCGTCGTTTTGGTCGAACCAGTGAACAGGTGGAGGCTGACAGCCAGTGTTGAAACAGCGTGTTCTGACAGCACTGGTGCTGGCTCCACTGGCATTGGCAGCTGTCTTTCTGTTACCCCAGGTGGCCTTTGAAATCGTGCTGGCGGTGGTTTTTCTCTACGGCAGTTGGGAGTGGGGTAATCTCTGCCGGCTGGCCCTGTCTGCCCGGCTTGTTTATCTGGCCGTGCATGCAGCGGCGCTTTCGATTGTGGCCTTTGTTCCGGGCAGTCAGTCGCTGGCCATCGTGCTGGCGCTGCTGTTCTGGCTGGCAGCGCTGCTGTTGGTGAAGGGGTATCCGGCGACGGCAGGCTACAGTCGAGTGCCCCTCAGGCTGTTGATGGGGCTGCTGGTTCTGGTGCCGGCCTGGTATGCCGTCTCTGCCCTGCGGGCGGGAGAAAACGGTCTGACGCTGCTGTTGATGCTGCTGCTGCTGGTGTGGGGGGCTGATATCGGGGCCTATGCCGCCGGCAAAACCTGGGGGCGGCGCAAGCTGTTACCGGCGGTCAGTCCCGGCAAAACGCTTGAAGGGGCTGTCGGTGGCCTTGTCGCCTGCATGCTGGTCGGGCTCGGCTTTGCCGTCTGGCTGGAACTAAGCCTGCTTGCATCGGTCTCTCTGGTGTTGTTGTCACTGTTGACCGGTATGGTATCGGTGCTGGGTGATCTGCTTGAAAGCATGCTCAAGCGTGAGCGAGGGATCAAGGACAGTGGTCAATTGCTGCCGGGGCATGGCGGTGTACTGGATCGTATTGACAGTCTGACAGCCGCGGCCCCCGTGTTTTTTGCGGGGCTTCATTTTGTGACAGGGGTCTGAACGACATCATGAGTTTGCTGCAGACGATTCTGGCTACCCTTGTGACGCTCGGGCTGCTGGTCACCATACATGAATGGGGACACTTCTGGGTGGCGCGCCGCTGTGGCGTCAAGGTGCTCAGATTTTCGGTCGGTTTTGGTAAGCCGCTCTGGATGCGCGTGGGGCGTGACGGTACCGAGTATACCGTTGCAGCCATACCGCTGGGGGGCTATGTACGCATGCTGGACGAGCGCGAAGGTGATGTGCCTGAAGCGTTGCGTGCCCAGGCGTTCAATAACAAGCCCGTTCTGCAGCGCATCGCCATTGTCGCGGCAGGTCCGCTGGTCAACTTGTTGTTTGCTGTGCTCGCGTACTGGTTTCTTTTCATTTACGGAGTCTCATCGGTTGTCCCGATGGTGGGTGACGTACGCCCGGATTCGCCTGCAGCTCTGGCAAATGTGGAGCCCGGTTATGAAGTGCTTGAAGTCGATGGCAATCCCGTCCGCTCCTGGAATGAAGTAAACCTCAGGCTGGCGGCACGGGTGGGCGAAACCGGCCGGGTCGAGTTGATGCTGGGCGAGCCTTCGCGTGGCTATGCCCGCAGTTATTCGGTGCCGATTGATCGCTGGGATGTCGATCTTGAGCGCGAATCACCGGTTACGGCGCTTGGGCTGATGCCGTGGCAGCCTGAGATACCGGCCGTGATCGGTCTGCTGACTGAAGACGGTCGTGCCGGTGCGGCCGGCATTCAGGTCGGTGATCGGGTGCTTGAGGTTAATGATGAGCCAGTGGCGGACTGGATCGCGCTCGTACACAGAGTACAGGCGGCGCCGGAACAGCCCTTGCAGTTGATGCTTGAGCGTGACGGGCGCATCGTCATGCTGGAGGTGGTGCCCGATTCTCGGACGCTGGCGGATGGGCAAGTGCAGGGCTATATCGGTGCAGGTGTGTCTCCGGTTGAGTACCCTGAGTCCATGCAGCGCACCCTGAGTTACGGTCCGATCGAGTCTCTGGTGGCGGGTGTCGAAAAAACGGGCCAGATGATTGGTCTGACTCTGGACGCCATCGGCAAGATGATTGCCGGGGTGATCTCGGTAAAAAACTTGAGTGGTCCGATAACCATTGCTAAAGTGGCGGGGACTTCGGCTGCATCCGGTCTGGAGTCGTTTGTCAGTTTTCTGGCCTATCTGAGTATCAGCCTCGGTGTGCTTAATCTGTTGCCGATTCCGATGCTTGATGGTGGACACCTGCTTTATTATGCGATCGAGCTGATCCGAGGACGGCCGGTCAGTGAGCGGGTTCAGATGCTGGGTCTGAGAATCGGCATGATGTTGCTGTTCAGCTTGATGGCGCTCGCGATACTCAATGATCTGGCACGGCTGTTCTGATCTGCGCCAGTTTTCCTATCAGTCGATAACCTAACGTAAGAAGTAGTGCATGAAACGCAAACTGGGTCTGTTTTTCGTATCGATGCTATGGATGGTGCAGGCGCAGGCGGCTGCATTCCCCTTCGAAGTGAACGATATCCGTCTGGAAGGGCTGCAAAGGGTAGAGCCCGGCATCGTATTCCGTAATTTTCCTGTGACAGCGGGTGATGAGCTGACGCGTGCCCAGTTGTCGGATGCGGTCAAGGCTCTGTTTCGCTCCGGCTACTTTGCTGATGTGCAGGTCGAGCGCGATGGTGGTGTCCTGGTTGTGCGTCTGCAAGAGCGGCCATCCGTTGCGCTGATCAACATTGATGGCAACAAGGTGATCAAGGAGGAGGACCTCCTCAACGGCCTTAAACAGTCAGGGTTGCAGGAGGGTGACGTATTCCGCCGCGCTGCACTGGACCAGATCAGCCAGGATCTGCTGCGTGTATACACCTCCCAAGGGCGCTATGGTGCCGATATTCAAACCGAGGTCGAACCCCTTTCAGGCAACCGGGTGCAACTGAACATTAACATCCGTGAAGGTCAGGTTGCTTCGATTCAGCACATCAACATCGTGGGTAATACGGTGTTCAGTGATGAAGAACTGACCGACCTGTTCTCGCTCAAACTGCCCAACTTCTGGTCCTTCTATAAGAAGGATGATCGCTATGCTCGTGAAAAGCTGACCGGTGACCTTGAGCGTTTGCGTTCCTGGTATCTGGATCGTGGCTATATCAACTTCGAGATCGACTCGGCCCAGGTCTCCATTACGCCGGACAAGAAGGACGTCTACATCAGTGTCGCCATTACCGAAGGTGAACAGTATTCGGTGCGCGATGTGAGTGTGGCTGGTGAGATGGTGGTGCCGCAAGATGTGATGCTGGCCGAGATGAGCGTTGAAGCGGGTGAGATTTTCTCGCGCAAGGATATGACCCAAAGCCAGGAGCGTCTGGTGCGCCTGCTTGGCGATGAGGGCTACATGTTTGCCAATGTAAGCCCGGTGCCGGAGCTGCACGAAGACAACACGGTTTCCATTCGTTATTTCGTTGAGCCTGGTAAACGCACCTATGTCCGCCGCATCGCGATCAAGGGCAATACCCGTACGGCCGATGAAGTGATTCGACGCGAATTGGAACAGATGGAAGCGGGTATCGCCTCTACCAAGGACATCGAACGCTCCCGTACCCGTCTGGACAAGACCGGCTACTTCAAGACCGTCAATGTTGAAACGCGCCCTGTACCTGGTACCGATGATCAGGTTGATATCGAGTATAGCGTTGAAGAGCAGCAGTCGGGCCAGTTCACGGCCAGTATCGGCTTCTCTCAGAACGACGGCATTATTCTTGATCTTGGTGTGCAGCAGGACAACTTCCTTGGCAGCGGCAAAAAGATCGGCTTCAATATCTCCAACAGCTCGACCCGTACCGAATACAGCTTCAACTATCTGGACCCCTACTACACACTGGATGGGGTGAGTCGCGGTTTTAACGTTTACTTCCGTGAGCGAGATTACGAAGAGGACGATATCAGCTCCTACACGGCTGACGAGGCCGGTGGTGGCGTCACCTTCGGTTACCCCATCGATGACTATCAGCGTTTGAGCTTCAGTGGTGATGTTGAATTTATCAAAATTAATACGTTCAACTGTAACCGTTCTGATCCAAACGATTCTGGTACTGCCACCCAAGTATGTAATTATATAGATGATGAGGGGGATAGCTTCCTCAACTATAAATTGACCGCCGGCTGGAGTGATAACCGACTTAACCGAGGCTTCTTCCCAAGTCGTGGCTACGCTCAGGGTGCCAGTGTGGAAATGGCCATTCCGGGCAGTGATTTGACCTATTTCCGAGCCAACTACAACAACCGCTATTACAAGCCGTTGAACGAGGATGAGACCTGGATTTTTGCGCTGCGCGGACGTGCAGGCTATGGCGACAGCTGGGGCGATAACCAGTATCCGTTCTTCAAGAACTTCTATGCCGGCGGCCTCAAAAGCGTGCGTGGCTATTCCAACAACTCGCTGGGTCCGCAGGATTCCAATGATGATCCCTTTGGCGGCAACCTGATGCTGGCCGGCAGTGCCGAATTTATCTTCCCGGTGCCGTTCCTGGATGACAAGAGTGCCTGGCGCAGCCTGGTGTTCATGGATGCCGGTAACGTCTATTCTACTGACAGTGGTGCGGACGTTGATCTGGGCGATTTGCGTTACTCGGTCGGTGTGGGTGTCAGCTGGCTGACACCGATTGGTCCTCTGTCCGTGTCACTGGGCATGCCGCTGAATGACAAGGAAAATGACGATACCGAAGTGTTCCAGTTTGCTCTCGGTCAGACCTTCTAAGGAGATATCATGAAGTTTGCTGTACAACTGTTTACTGCTGTCCTGCTGGCTTTCAGCAGTCATGCGATGGCCGAAAAAGTGGCCGTTCTGGGTGTGGAAGAAGCCCTGCTCAATTCCAATGCGGCGAAAAGCTTCCGCGAGGAGCTGAAAAAGGAATTCGCTGATGATGAAAAACAGCTCGTGGCACTGGAAAAGCAGGCGCGCGAACTGAGGGATAAACTGCAGAAAAATGCAGGCCTTGCCTCTGAAGATGATATCAAGCAGATGCGTATGCAGTTCCAGAAGGCGTTTACCGAGTATCAGCGTCGTGGCCAGGAACTGCAGCAGAAACGTGGTGAGCGTGAGCAGGCATTCATTGCCGAGATGCGACCGCGCCTGGATAAGGCGATTCGTGAGCTGATCGAAGGCGAGAAATTTGATGTGGTGATCTCCAAACAGGCGACTGTTTACAGCGCCAACAGCGTTGATCTCACGCCAAGAGTCATCGAACTGCTGAACAAGTAATACACACCTATGGCATCCACTGTCCGCTATACCCTGGGGGATCTTGCGCAGCGCTTGGGCGCAACTCTGCAGGGTGGGGATTCCGAGGCGGGCATTGTAACTCTGGCAACCCTGAGTTCGGCTGGCGCAGGCGAGCTGTCGTTTTTTGCCAACCCTCGCTACCTGCGTCAGTTGCAGCAAACTTCCGCTGAGGCTGTTCTGGTACGGCCCGAACAGGCCGGCGACTGCCCTGTTGCAGCGCTGGTCGTTGATGACCCCTATCTTGCCTTTGCCAAAGCCAGTCAGTTGTTTGACTGGCGCTCCCCTGTGTGTCCTGGCATTCACGGCACTGCCGTTATTGCCGATTCGGCCCGACTGGCTTCCGATGTCGAAATCGGTCCCTATGTGGTGATCGGCGAGAATGTGGAAATTGCCTCTGGTGTCAGCGTTGGTGCCGGTACTGTGATCGGACGAGATTGTCGGATCGGCCCAGCCTGCCGGCTTGAAGCACATGTCACGCTTTATCCCAACGTGACACTGGGTGAACAGGTTCTGGTCCACAGTGGTAGCGTGCTGGGCAGCGATGGTTTCGGCTTTGCGCGCAACCAGCAGGGCTGGGAGAAAATTTGCCAGCTGGGTGGTGTGGTAATCGGTGACAGGGTCGAAATCGGCGCGGGTGTCACGATTGATCGCGGTGCGCTGGACGATACCCGGATCGAAGCGGGCGTGAAGCTCGATAATCAGATTCAGATAGCCCACAACGTGATTGTTGGCCGGGATAGCGCCATTGCAGGCTGTACCGCCGTAGCCGGAAGCACTAAAATTGGCGAGCGCTGTACCATTGCCGGAATGGCCGGTATCACCGGTCATCTTGAAATTGCTGATGATACCCATGTGACTGCCATGTCGCTGGTCAGCAAGTCCATTACCCGGCCGGGGGCCTATTCCTCTGGTACAGGGCTTGAACCGCATCAGCAATGGAAGCGCAATGTGGTCCGTTTCCGTCAGCTGGATGATCTGGCACGACGCGTGCGCAGAATCGAACAGGCTGTCGAACAAATTTCTACTGAAGGTCAAAACAATGATGGACGTTAAAGAGATCCGGAAATACCTGCCCCACCGCTACCCATTTCTGCTGGTGGACCGGGTCTTGGCTCTTGAGCCAGGTGAGTCAATCACCGCTATCAAGAATGTAACCGTGAACGAGCCTTTCTTTAACGGCCACTTTCCTGATCATCCGGTTATGCCGGGTGTGCTGATTGTGGAGGCCATGGCTCAGGCCGCCGGTATTCTCGGCTTCAAAACCATGAACAAGGGGCCGGAAGACGGTTCGATCTATTACTTCGTCGGTGCCGATAATCTGCGTTTCAAGCGTCCGGTGGTGCCGGGAGACCAGCTGCAGCTGGAAGCGAAAGTGGTTTCCGAGCGTCGCGGTATCTGGAAGTTCGATGTGCGCGCCAGCGTCGATGGCGAAACCGTCAGCAGCGCCACCATTCTT
>Ga0209345_10001657_pt1 | contig 26239 bp, 19 predicted proteins | sample Cruoilmetagenom7_FD_187294 | JGI IMG/M metagenome (GOLD analysis project Ga0209345, IMG submission 187294) | Oil polluted marine microbial communities from Coal Oil Point, Santa Barbara, California, USA - Sample 7 (SPAdes) (version 2) | ecosystem: Environmental > Aquatic > Marine > Oil seeps ...
TAGATATGAATTTCCAGAACAAGAAAACCTTTCAGAATTATTAATTACTGAGGAAAATACGGAATTCAATTTAACAGGTGATCATAAAGTTTGGTGGATTCCAGGCGATTGGGATATTTATGAGCATCTGTATAGTACTTCAAAGTTTAGTGAAATAGATGCTAAAGCAAAAGCAGGACACGGAGATTTGGCACAAACTTCCATACCAAATAATGCCATAAATACACCAGTTACTATGAGAACCGAAAGTGGCTTGCATCTAAGTTTTCACGAAGCTAGTTTGGTAGATTATTCTGGAATGACTTTGCAAGTAAATACTGAAAATAATACAATGAAAAGTGTGTTGGTTGGTTCAGATAATACTTCCTATAAAGTAAAGCAAATAGTTTCATTTAATACACCTTGGAGAACTATTCAAATTGCTGAAGAAGCCAAAGATTTATTAGCTTCAAAATTAATTGTAAATCTAAATGAGCCTAATAAATTAGGAGATGTTTCGTGGTTTAAACCTACAAAATATACAGGTATTTGGTGGGAAATGCATTTAGGAAAATCATCTTGGGATATGGCTTCAGGGAAGCACGGAGCAACCACCGAAAACGCAAAAGCATTTATAGATTTTTCTGCAAAAAATAATATTAGAGCTGTGTTAGTTGAAGGTTGGAATACTGGTTGGGAACATTGGATTGGTTTTGAAGATAGGGAAGGAGTGTTTGATTTTGTTACGCCTTATCCAGATTACGATTTACAAGAAGTGGTACGTTATGGAAAAGAAAAAGGAGTTGATATAATTATGCATCACGAAACTTCTGCAGCAACTGAAACTTATGAAAAACAACAAGACACCGCGTATGCTTTAATGCAAAGTTTAGGAATTCACGCTGTTAAAACAGGTTATGTAGGTAAAATATTACCAAAGGGAGAATACCATCACGGTCAGTATATGGTAAATCAGTATAACAATGCAGTTATAAAAGCTGCTAAATATCAAGTTGCAATCAATGCTCACGAGCCAATTAAAGCAACAGGATTACGTAGAACATACCCAAATACCATTTCTAGAGAAGGTTTACGTGGACAAGAATTTAATGCTTGGTCTAGCGATGGAGGAAATCCACCAGAACATCTACCAATTGTAGCTTTTACAAGAATGTTAGCTGGGCCGATAGATTATACGCCTGGTATTTTTGATATTAAATTCAACAAATGGAAAAAAGACAATCAGGTTAATACCACGATTGCGCAACAATTAGCATTGTATGTTGTTATTTACAGTCCTGTGCAAATGGCAGCTGATTTAATTGAAAATTACGAAGGAAATTCTGCGATACAATTTATTAAAGATGTTGGTGTTGACTGGCAAGAAACAAAAGTACTAAATGGTGAAATTGGAGATTTTGTTACCATTGCTCGTAAGGAACGAACTTCAGATAATTGGTTTGTTGGAGGAATTACAGATGAAAATAAAAGAGATATTACTATTGATTTTAGCTTTTTAGATGATGAGGTTAATTATACCGCAACTATTTATGAAGATGGAAAAGAAGCACATTGGGATAACAATCCAACCGATTTAAACATTAGAACTATTGAAATAAATAATCAGTCAAAACAAAAATTACATTTGGCAGCAGGTGGAGGTTTTGCAATTAGTTTGATAAAAAAATAATATTATTAATGATTTGTTAGTCTTGCGTAGGCAGGAATCTATAACCAATAACTTTAATAAAAACTAAAAAAATAACAATATGAAAATTAAATATTTAAGTGTATTAGTTACGTTAATTTTTATTTTTGCAGCTTGTAATAAAGAAAAAAAAGAATCGAAAGCGATTATGAAAGATAAAAAAGCTCATAAAGAAGTTGTTTACCAAGTGTTCACACGTTTGTTTGGAAATACCAATACAACTAACAAACCTTGGGGAACTATTGAAGAAAATGGAGTAGGAAAGTTTAACGATTTTACAGAAAAAGCGCTTCAAGAAATTAAAGATTTAGGTGTTACCTATGTTTGGTACACAGGAGTTCCTCACCACGATGTAATTAGAGATTACACCGAGTTTGGAATTTCAAATGATGATCCAGACATTGTAAAAGGTAGAGCAGGTTCGCCGTATGCAGTAAAAGATTATTACAATGTAAATCCAGATTTAGCTGTAACTGTTGAAAACAGATTAGAAGAGTTTGAAGCCTTAATTGAAAGAACTCATAAAACAGGAATGAAAGTAATTATTGATATAGTTCCAAATCACGTTGCTCGTAATTATGAAGGTAAATCAACTCCAAAAGGTGCTGAAGCTTTTGGGAAAAGCGATGATAAAACAAAACAATACGACGTAAATAATAACTTTTACTACAATCCAGAAGAAGCTTTTCAAGTTCCAGAATGGAGAGATGGCTATTTACCTTTGGGAGGTGAGAACCATCCATTAGCAAATGGTAAATTTGATGAGAATCCTGCAAAATGGACTGGTAATGGATCAAGAGCATCACGCCCAGATGTGAACGATTGGTATGAAACTGTAAAAATAAATTACGGGGTAAGTCCAGACGGTAGAAAAGATTTTGACGAATTACCAGACGGTTTTGACAAAGAAGATTACAAAGCACATTTCGAATTTTGGAAAGATAAAACGGTGCCAAGTTCTTGGATTAAATTTAGAGATATAGCACTGTATTGGACAGAAAAAGGTGTAGATGGTTTTAGATACGATATGGCAGAAATGGTGCCAGTAGAGTTCTGGAGTTTTATGAATTCAGCTATAAAAATGGTAAATTCAGATGCTTTTTTATTAGCAGAAGTGTACAATCCAGATATGTATAGAAGTTATATTCACAAAGGGAAAATGGATTATTTATACGATAAAGTAGCTTTATACGATACTATTAAAAACATTATGCAAGGTCATGGTTTTACAGATCATATTACTGGAATTCAAGATTATAAAGCAGATATAGAACACAATATGCTTCATTTTTTAGAAAACCATGACGAGCAACGAATTGCAAGTCCAGAGTTTGCTGGATTAGCTGAAAAAGGTAAGCCAGCAATGGTAGTTTCAGCAACAATTAGTACTTCTCCAACAATGATTTATTTTGGTCAAGAAGTAGGTGAGTCTGGTGCTGAAAATGCAGGTTTTGGATCACCAACCAGAACTTCAATTTTTGATTATATCGGAGTTCCAACACATCAGCGTTGGATAAATGAAGGAAAGTTTGATGGAGGAAACTCTACTTCAGAAGAAAAAGCATTAAGAGATTTTTACAAGCGTTTATTAAACTTTACAATAAATAGTGAGGCTTTAATGGAGAATTATGCTGAAATTCATCATTACAATAGACAAAAACTAAAAAATTATACACGTAAAATATTTTCATTTGTTCGTTGGTCTGAAAATGAAAAACTGCTAATTATTTCCAATTTTGATGATATGGTGAATTACGATTTAGACCTTCAAATTCCTTCAGAAATAGTAAAGAAATGGAATTTAGAAGATGGTTCATATGAATTAGAAGATCAATTATACAATACAACAAAAATCAAATTAATTGTTGAAAATGGTGTTGGTACAACGAATATTAAATTAGATACTTTAAATTCATTTATTTTTAAACTAAAGAATTTATAATAATTTGAATTAAAATACAATCATTAAAATTCCTCTTTATTAGGAGTTTTTTGTTGAATTGGAGGGTTTTTCAAATTCAATTTCAGATTAGATGAATTACACGAAATTTCATATATTTATAGTTTGATTTAAAATTTATAGATAACGAATTAATTTACTGATTTTAAGATTCTTATTTTAAGCGAAATGCTAAAAATTTAAATTAAAAAACACCGAAATCGTTTTAGTGAATAAAGCCTTTGAAAGTAGGAGAAAAATGGATAAAAAAGTAATTTTGATGCCTAATAATAAGAGATGAATAAACCAATTGAAAAGATAGCAGTTTTAACTTCAGGAGGAGACGCTCCAGGGATGAATGCTGCCATACGAGCTGTTGTTAGAGCTTGTAAATATTACAATGTAGAATGTATAGGTGTTTATAGAGGATACCAAGGGCTAATTGAAGGAGATTTCAAAACTTTAAGTGGGAAACACGTAAGTAATATTATTAATAGAGGTGGAACTATTTTAAAATCTGCAAGATCGAAAGAATTTAGAACTGAAGAAGGAAGAGAAAAAGCGTATAATAACTTAGTTGCTGAAGGTGTTGGAGCAATGATTGTAATTGGAGGTGACGGTACTTTTACAGGAGGTTTAAAATTTATACAAGAATATGGTTTTCCAGTAATTGGTATTCCAGGAACTATTGATAACGATATTTACGGAACCGATAAAACTATTGGGTACGATACTGCTTTAAATACGGTAGTAGAAGTAATTGATAAAATTCGTGATACAGCAAGTTCACATAACCGATTGTTTTTTATCGAAGTTATGGGGCGAGATGCTGGTTTTATCGCTTTAAACACAGGTATTGGAGCTGGAGCTGAAGAGATTTTAATTCCTGAAGAAAATATTGGTTTAGATAAATTAGTAGAATCTTTAACTGCAGGAACTGACAGTGGTAAAACTTCTAGTATAATAGTGGTTTCAGAAGGGGATAAAATTGGTAAAAATGTTTTTGAATTAGCCGACTATGTAACTGAAAAGTTTCCAGATTATGATGTAAGGGTTTCTGTATTAGGCCATATGCAAAGAGGAGGTTCACCAAGTTGTTATGATAGAGTTTTAGCAAGTAGATTGGGTGTAGCAGCTGTTGAATACTTATTGGACAGATCTTCAGGAGTTATGATTGGGATTGTTAATAATCAAGTGACAACAGTAGGTTTAAATCGTGCTATTAAAATGCACAATGAAATAGATAAAGAATTACTAAAAGTAGCTGAAATTTGTTCAGTTTAAAAATAGAATAATTAATTAAATTATATTAAAATGTCAACAATTAAAATTGGAATTAACGGATTTGGAAGAATTGGTAGATTAGCGTTTAGAGTAGCTGCTAGCAGACCAAATGTAGAAGTTGTAGGAATTAACGATTTACTTGCAGTAGATCACTTAGCTTATTTATTAAAATACGATTCAGTACACGGTCAATTCGACGGAACTATTGATGTAAAAGATGGTAAATTAGTTGTGAACGGTAATGCAATTAGAATTACAGCAGAACGTAATCCAGAAGATTTAAAATGGGATGCAGTAGGAGCTGATGTAGTTTTAGACTGTACTGGTATCTTCACAAACTTAGAAGGAGCTGGAAAACACATTAAAGCTGGAGCTAAAAAGGTAGCTATTTCTGCACCATCTGCCGATGCACCAATGTTTGTAATGGGTGTAAACCATAAAAATATTACTGCTGCTGATACTATTGTATCTAACGCTTCTTGTACTACAAACTGTTTAGCACCAATTGCTAAAGTTTTAAATGATAATTTTGGAATCGTTGAAGGTTTGATGACAACTGTTCACGCTGCAACTGCAACACAATTTACTGTTGATGGGCCATCTAAAAAAGATTTTAGATTAGGTCGTGCTTCTTTAAATAACATTGTACCTGCTTCAACTGGAGCTGCGAAAGCTGTAGGAAAAGTAATTCCAGAATTAAACGGAAAATTAACAGGTATGGCATTTAGAGTTCCAACTGTAGATGTATCTGTAGTAGATTTAACGTGTCGTTTAGAAAAAGGTGCTTCTTTTGATGAAGTTAAGAAAGCAATAAAAGATGCTTCTGAAAATGAATTAAAAGGTGTTTTAGGATATACTGATGAAGGTGTTGTTTCTCAAGATTTTGTATCTGAGCCAAGAACTTCTGTATTTGATGCAAATGCAAGTATTGGATTAAATGACAACTTTGTAAAAATCGTTTCTTGGTATGATAATGAGTTTGGTTATTCAACAAAATTAGTTGATTTAGCTGAGTACATTAATGCTACTAAATAATTTATATTCATAGTTTAAATTTATAAAAAATGATTCTAATAGCTGATGGTGGTTCAACAAAAGCCGATTGGATATTACTAGACAATAAAGGCGAAGTTGTTCTTAAAACTAGAACTGAAGGTTTAAATCCTGCTGTATTTCCAGGTGAGTTGTTAAAAGCTCGCGTGGAAGAAAATGAAGATTTTCAATTTCATAAAGAGAAAATTAAAGAGATTTATTTTTACGGAGCTGGTTGTGGAACTAAAAAGCCAACTGCTTTATTGAAGTCAATATTAGAATCATTTTTTACAAATGCTAAAGTTGAAGTTAAGGAAGATACCTATGCTGCAACGTATGCTGTAACTACAGAGCCAGGTATTGTTTGTATTTTAGGTACAGGTTCAAATAGTAGTTATTTTAATGGAAAGGATGTTGTTAATTCAGTTCCGTCATTAGGTTTTATTTTAATGGATGAAGCCAGTGGTAATTACTTTGGTAAGCGATTAATTCGTGATTATTTCTATAAAAGAATGCCTAAGCGTAGTGCAAAGAAATTTGCAGATCAGTTTGATGTAGATGCAGATGTAATTAAAAGAAATATTTATAAAGAAAATAACCCAAATACATATTTAGCTCATTTTGCTGAATTCATTTTTAGAAACGAGAGAAATAAATATTCGGAAAAGGTACTTGAAAAAGGGATTAATGTTTTCTTTAAAACTAGAGTATTAGCATATTCTGAAGTTAAAGATGTTCCAGTTCACTTTGTAGGTTCAATAGCTTTCTTTGCTAAAGATATTATTGAAAAAGTAGCAAAAAAACACAACGTAAAATTGGGTAATATTGTTAGAAGGCCAATTGATGGGTTAATTGAATATCACAGAAATAAATTAGCATTAGAACAAGCTTAAAATTCTTTCTAAAGCCATTCCGCGAGAACCTTTTATAAGAATCGTAGAATTTTTTAAACCTTTTGAAGAAAAGGATTTTTGAAAAGAATTGAAAGAATCATATACAAAAGCATTTTTTACAGTAATTGTAGAAAATGCTTTTCCTATTAAATACACACTTTTAAATTTATAATTTTCGGCTAATTGAGCAATAATCTGATGTTCATTCTTGCTTTCACTACCCAATTCAAACATATCACCTAAAACAACTATTTTTTGTTTGTCTTTTAGTTCGTTAAAGTTTTCCAAAGCAACTTTCATACTACTAGGATTGGCATTGTAGGCGTCTAAAATAAATTTATTACTGTTTTTAGTTATAATTTGAGATCTATTATTAGTAGGAATATAATTTTCAATAGCCTCATTAATTAAGCTTGAAGTTACATTAAAATAGTTCCCAATTGTAATTGCTGCAGCAATATTATTGAAGTTATATTTGCCAATTAAATTGCTTTTAATAGTGAGTCCTTCAAATTCTAATTGAACAAACGGATTTGCCTCTATAAAGCAAATGTTTTTATGAAACTTTATTTGTTCAATTTCTTTGGACTGTTCGAGTTGTTTTTTGTCTTCTGGGTTTATAAATGTTTTACCGTTCGTTTTTCTTAAAAAATCATACAATTCAGATTTTCCTTTTATAACTCCTTCAACACTTCCAAATCCTTCAAGATGAGCTTTTCCAAAATTTGTAATATAACCAAAATTTGGTTTTGCTAGTTCGCTTAAAAAAGCGATTTCATTTAAATGATTTGCACCCATTTCAACAATGCCAATTTCGGTTTTTGGCGTCATTGATAATAAAGTAAGAGGAACACCAATATGGTTGTTTAAATTACCTATAGTTGAGGTTGTAGTGTATTTCTTGCTCAAAACAACGTTTATTAATTCTTTGGTGGTTGTTTTACCATTACTTCCGGTTAATGAAATAATTGGACATTTTAATTTTTCTCGATGATATGTTGCCAATTGTTGAAGAGTTTCAAGAACATTTTCAACTAGTATTGTTTTATTTTTTATTTCATATTTTTTCTCATCTATTACTGCAAAGGAAGCACCATTCTTAATTGCAGTTTCAGCAAATTCATTCCCATTGAAATTATCGCCTTTTAAAGCGAAAAAAACACTTTCGTTTCTAATTTTTCTAGTATCAGTATCTACTAAGTAGTTTTTAGAATAGAGTTCGTATAATGACTTAATATCCATAGTTTAAACAAAAAAACCTCACTGAAAATCAATGAGGTTTTAAGTAATTCAGATTATAATTTAATATCTTATTTTTGTTGTTGTTGGTCTTCTTCTTTTATAAGTCATTGGGCCTATTCGATCTGTAACACACCTAAATCCAATAAAATTCGTAGCCATATACTCTGGTAAATATCTTCTTTGTGAAGGATCTAACCAATATTCTCTGTCTTGCCAAGAACCACCTTTAAAAACTCTTGATTTATTACTGATTAAAGTTGTTCTATTTTCAGTATCGTATTGCTGCATAATTAAACCACTTTCTCCTATAACTCTAGGTTTTATTGGAGAATTATACATCCGTGGTTTAGTTTCTAACTCATCTTCATCTCTGTTATAAAATTTAGTTGAAGTAAATTCACCATCTTTAGTATCTACATTGTATGCTTTTTCGTAATTGTTACGCATATAAGCATCACGTTTTGAAATTGGCATATATTTTATGCTTCCTGGTAATGCTTTTGGAATTATTTTTCCGTTATCTAAAGTGTCATAATCAACCGTGAAATCATTTGCAATTACAACCTTACCTTCAGGGTCAATCATTTTTTTATCAAAAATATTTCCTCTAAAATAATTGAAATCATTTGCTTCGCTATCTACAATTGGACGGTAAACATCTGCAACCCATTCGGCAACATTTCCAGACATATCGTAAAGTCCAAAGCCGTTTGGTTCGTATGATTTTACTTCAATAGTAATATCAGCACCATCATTACTCCAGCCAGCTAAACCACTATAATCACCTTTACCTTGTTTAAAGTTAGCAAGCTGATCTCCCATAAATCTTTTCGATTTATTTCTAGTGTATTTACCGCTCCAAGCATATTTTTTTCGTCCTCTGGTATTGTTATACTCTCTACCTTCAACAACAGCTTTTGCTGCATATTCCCATTCAACTTCGGTTGGCAACCTGTATTTTGCAGTTAAAATTCCATCGGCAACTTTTACGTGTCTTCCAGTAAATTCACCTTTTGCTCTTTTTGGCTCACCCTTTTTACGTTTTGCTAAACTTGGCAATCCTTTTCGATAAATGGTTGAATCACCATTAAAAATATTATAAGGATTATTTAAATAAGTGTCCGTATTAAAATTATTCTGTCCTCTAACATCTAAAGAGTCCATATCATATAAAGATTTTAAAACACCCTTATCCATTAATAATTTTTCATTAACTCTGTCGGTTCTCCATTTACAATATTGGTTAGCTTGAATCCAACTAACTCCAACAACAGGATAATCAGCGTATCCAGGATGTCTTAAATAATTTTCTGTATATATTTCATTAGAACCTAAAACATCTCTCCAAACCAGTGTATCTGGCACTACGGATTGATAAATATGTTCGTAGTTAATATCGTTAGGCGGGAAAACGCGTTCCATCCAGTCTAAATAAAATAAGTATTCTGAATTTGTTACTTCCGTTTCATCCATATAAAATGAACGAACTTGTTGCTTAACTGGGGTCGTATTCCAGTCAAACATTACGTCGTCCTGTACTTGTCCCATTGTAAAAGTTCCACCTTCAACCAATACCATTCCTGGAGGTGCATCTTGTCCTTTGGATCCTCTATTAGAGTCTCCTGCAAAACCAGCTGAAGTTTTGTCTTTTGAACTCCATCCTGTTAATGATACTTTTTTTCTAGGGTTTCTGTTATGACAACTTGTTAAAGATACAAGAACAAAAAATACAAAAAGTACCTTTAGAAAGTTTTTAAAATAATTAAAGTTCATTTTAACTTATTAGGGTTTTAAGTGTTGCAATTTACATTAAAATAATTTTTTCACAACAAAATTATTTAATTATGTTTTTTTCTAACGATTGTTTTTGTTCTTTATTATATGTAATGTTGTATATAATTTGAATAAACCCTAAAAAATTGAGCTTGTTGTACTACTATGATAAAGTTTAAAACCATACTATTTGTACTACTATTGGCATCGGCTAATTTTATATTAGCACAGAAAATTGAACGAAAATCTGTTAATTTAAAATGGATTGAAAATTCAAAAATCATAGTAAATGAAAAAGAAACTGTTACAACTGATGTTATTGAAGGAAATTATTTAGATGAAAATTTCAATCCTCAGTTTTCAAAAAGTTGGAAAATTGATGGTAATAATGAACTCAATAATTATTCAATTGAAAATGTAGTTTATGAAACGATTAATAATGGAGCTAGTAAATTCAATACTTCAGTTTTATCAAATGAAATTAAAACTACATTAAATGTTGTTTATGAAAGAAATACACCAAGTATAATTTTAACAATTACGCCTTTAATTTATACTGAAAACACCATAAAAAGAGTTGTTTCGTTTGAATTAAATTATTCTTTAAAAACAAAAACTTCCTTTTCCAGAAAAAAAGCAGTAGTACAAAACTCTGTTTTGGCTGAAGGTATTTGGTACAAATTTGCGATTGATACTACTGGGGTTTATAAAATTGACAAACCTTTTTTAGAAAGTTTGGGAATGAATTTAAGTAACGTAAATCCTAAAAATATTCGGCTCTATGGAAATGGAGGAGGTATGTTGCCTGTGAGAAACAGTGATTTTCGATTTGAAGATTTGCAAGAAAACGCAATTTTTGTTTCAGGCGAAGATGATTCCAGTTTTGATAATGGTGATTATATTCTTTTTTACGGTAAAGGTCCGCATCAGTGGAATTATGAAAATAAATCAAAAATTTCTGAGGTTAACCACGAGTTTAATATTTATTCCGATCAGGCTTATTATTTTATAAATGTCTCTAATTCATCTGGAAAAAGAATAGAAGAACGTCCAGCTGTTTCAGGTGTTAGCAATGAAATATTAAGTACGTATCACGATTTTTCGTTTTATGAAAAAGATGAAGTTAACATGTTTGCTGCTGGTCAACAATGGTTTGGCGACGGGTTTAATGTTATTAATCTTAGGAATTATTCCATTCCATTTTATGCAATTGATGAATCTGAAGAGGTTTTAGTAAGGGTGAGAGGTGTTGCAGAATCTTTACGAACGTCAAAATTTAGTGTAAATGTAAATAATGAACACAACTTTGATGTTAATTTTGGAACGGTACAAGGATTGACTTTGGCAATGGCAAATGAGTCTAGTTCATCTATGCCGTTAAGTGGCGATAAAATTGACATTCAAATGGCATTTGATAATAATGGAAACCCTTCAGCAAATGCTTTTTTAGATTATATAGAGGTTTTAGGTAGAAAAAAATTAATTGTAAATACAAAACAGTTTACGTTTAGAAATTTTGATGCTATTAGTAAAACAGGAATTTTAACTTATAAAATTGAAAATAAGGCCAATGTTTTTAATGTTTGGAATGTAAGCAATCCTTTAAATCCTCAAATTATTAAAAATGAATCGGACAATGAAAGTTTTTCGTTTAGTTTGGAAGGCGGGAGCTTGCAAAGTTTTGTTGCCTTAAATGAATCTGATTTTTATGAACCAATTACTTTAGAAAATTCTCAAATTGAAAATCAAAATTTACACAGTTTAAAGGATATTGATTATTTAATTATCACAAAAAAATATTTAATGAGTCAAGCTGAGCGTTTGGCTTTATACCATAGACAAAATTCAGGCTTAATTACACGAGTTGTAGATGTAGATCAAATTTATAATGAGTTTTCATCTGGAGCTTTGGATGTAACAGCTATTCGAGATTTTATAAAATTTTTATATGACAATTCTTCAACAAATAAAATAAAATATGTTTGCTTATTCGGTGATGCGTCTTATGATTTTAAGGATAGAATTGCAGAAAATAATAATATCGTTCCGGTTTTTGAAGCCTATAACAGTTTTAATTTAGCGAGCTCTTTTGTAACCGATGACTATTATGGAATGATGGATTCTAATGAGGGGAGTTTGTATTCATTTGAAAAGCAGGATGTCGCAACGGGAAGAATTCCTGTTACAGATGTTTTACAAGCCCAAAAAGTTGTAGATAAACTATTAAGTTATTATTCAAAAGATGCTTATGGAGATTGGAGAACCAATATTACATTAATTGCAGATGATGTAGACAAAGGAGGAGAGCAGGTAATTGAAGTAGAAATGGAAAAAATTGGAGATTCAATTTCAAAAAATTCTCCTTCCTTTAATTTAAAGAAAATATATTTAGATGCTTATGATCAGGAGGCTACCTCGGGTGGAAATAAATACCCAACTGTAAATTTAGATTTGGTAAATCAGGTAGATAAAGGAACTTTATTTGTCAATTATTTTGGTCACGGAGGAGAAAATGGTTGGGCTTCGGAAAGAGTTTTTGGAGTTCCTGAAATACAAGGATTAATTAACGGAAACAAATTACCGCTATTCGTTACTGTTACTTGTGATTTTACTCGATTTGACAATCCTCTAAGAAAAACTGCTGGTGAATTTTTATTTTGGAATGAAAATGGAGGTGCAGGAAGTTTAATTTCTACCACTAGAGAAATATTTATTAGTGTAGGGCAAGCATTTAACCAGCGATTAGTAAAACCACTTTTAAATGTAAATAATGATAATTTTACAATTTCCGAAGCATTGATGAGTGTAAAAAATCAGTTTTCTACAACACAGCGATTTTTCATATTTAATTTTGGAGATCCAGCAATGAGTTTGGCTGTTCCAAAACCAAAAGTAACATTAACTAAAATGAATGATAAGCTCATGACAAGCTCATTAGATACCATAAAAGCATTGTCTTATGTTAAGTTTGAAGGTGAAGTTGTAGATGAAAACAATCAAATTCTTAGTGGGTTTAACGGCGAATTTGAAGTAGCCGTTTTTGATAAAGCAGTTGAAAAATCAACTTTAAATAATGATGGAAGAAATTTCATTATGAATTTTGATGTGATTGATAGTAAGGTTTTTAAAGGAAGATCAACTATTGAAAACGGTAAATTTTCATTCGATTTTGTGGCACCGAGAGACTTGAAAGTCGCACTTGGAAAAGGAAAGTTAAGTATGTACGCTTCTAATGCTTCAAATGACAGGTTTGGTTCTAATTTTGATATAACCGTTGGTGGAATTAATGAAAATGCTCCTGAGGATAAAGTTGGACCAACAGTTCAGCTTTTTATGAACGATTTAAATTTTGTTGATGGTGGTTCTACCACGAGTAGCCCTCTTTTCATAGCTGTAATAGAAGATGAAAGTGGTATAAATACTTCAATAACAGCGGTAGATCACGATATAGTTGCCATTATTGATGGCGATCAATCGAATCCAATTATTTTAAATGACTTTTATAAAACTGAACTTGATGACTATAAAAAGGGTAAAGTAAATTATAATTTCAGAGATTTAGAGCCAGGATTGCATACAATTACGTTTAAAGTGTGGGATACTTACAATAATATTTCTGAAGCTACGTTAACATTTGTTGTAGTTAACAACACCGATTTAGAAATTTCGAATGTATTAAATTATCCAAATCCGTTTGTTAATTATACCGAGTTTTGGTTTAACCATAACAAGCCTAATGAACAATTAAATGTTGAAATTAAGATTTTTACAGTTTCTGGAAAATTGATAAAAACGATTTATGAAAATGTTCAAACTGGTGGGAATTTATCGAGATCAATTAATTGGAATGGATTAGACGATTTTGGTTCAAAAATAGGAAAAGGAGTATATATTTATAAAATTAAAGTTAAATCACTAATTTCAAATTCAACAGTTGAAAAATTTGAAAAACTAGTTATACTTCAATAATAAATTAAGATATTTGTTCAGAAAATAATTCTATAGATGAAAAAAAAATTACTATTAATTATAGCAGTATTATTTGTATTTTCGGAGGCTAAATCACAAGAGATTCCCAACCCCATAACAACGGCAACTCCTTTTTTATTAATTGCACCTGATGCAAGAGCAGGAGGTATGGGAGACATAGGTGTAGCAACATCACCAGATGCTAATTCACAGCATTGGAATGCATCGAAATTTGCATTTATGCCTTCTCAGTTTACTGTTGGAGTTATTTACACACCTTGGTTAAGAGAATTAACTAATGATGTTTTTTTAGGAGGATTTTCATTTGCAAATCGTATTGATGATAGAAGTGCTTGGGCAACCAGTTTAAAGTATTTTAATTTAGGTCAAATTGATTTAACCGATATTAACGGAGCACCTGAAGGAACTGAAAAATTGAACGAATTTTCAATAGATGGCTCCTATTCAATAAAATTAAATGAAACCTATTCAATGGGTGTAACGCTGCGTTACATTCGTTCAGATTTAGGTATAGAATCTGCAAATTCAACGATAAGTCCTGTAAATACTTTTGCTGTAGATATTTCAGGATATTTTCAGTCTGATGAGAATAATTACGGAAATTTTAATGGTGTTTGGAGAGGTGGATTCAATGTTTCTAATATTGGCCCAAAAGTTTCATATTCCGATGATGGGCAAGATAATTTTATTCCTACAAATTTTAAAATTGGGGGTGGATTCGATTTTATTTTAGATAGCCACAATAAAGTGAGTATAAATACAGAATTTAATAAATTATTAGTGCCAACTCCAAGTATTTCAGATGACGGAAATCCGCCATATATTCAGGATGATGTAGGCTTTTTTGATGGAATGTTTAGCTCATTTGGAGATGCTCCAGGAGGATTTAGCGAGGAAATGAAAGAATTTACTTGGGCTTTGGGAGCAGAATATATGTATGATAATTCATTTGCAATAAGAGCTGGATATTTTAATGAAAGTGATTTAAAAGGTGCACGTAAATATTTAACGCTTGGTTCTGGCTTTAACTTTAAAAGTTCAAGGTTAGATATTTCTTATTTGTTCAATGCCTCAGACATTAATAATCCTTTAGAAAATACATTACGTTTTTCATTGTCATTCGACTTTGGAGATTTATACGAAGTAAATTAATTTTAATGAGAAAAGTAGCACTTGAAACTCAAATAACAGTATTTGATTCTGTTGAAGAATTACCATCTGATGTTAAAGGTTTAATGGATTCAGCAAAAGAAATTCGAGAAAAAGCATATGCCCCATATTCAAAATTTAAAGTAGGAGCAGCGTTTTTATTAGAGAATGGAGAAGTTATATGTGGAAATAATCAAGAAAATGCAGCATACCCATCAGGGATGTGTGCCGAAAGAGTTGCAATATGGAAAGCAGCAACCATGTTTCCCGATGTGGAAATTTTAAAATTAGCGATTACAGCTAGTTCGTCTTCTCAAACCTTATCAATTCCAGTTGCGCCTTGTGGAGCTTGTAGACAGTCTATGTCGGAGTATGAAATAAAGCAAAAAGGAAAAATAGAAGTTTATTTTATGGGTGAAACAGGAGAAATTGTTAAAACAAACTCATTGTTAGAATTGTTACCTTTGGCATTTGATAATTCTTATTTATAATTTAATGAAAAGAGATATAACAAATAGAGATGATCTTTATAATCTTGTCTCATTGTTTTATGAAAAGCTATTTGTTGACGAAGAGATAAAACATTTTTTTGTTGATTTTACTGATAAAATAGTACTAGAAAAGCATTTACAAGTTTTAGTAGATTTTTGGGATAACATCCTATTTTTTTCTGGTGGGTATCGTAAAAATGCAATGAAACCGCACCTAGATTTGAACAAGTCAAAACCTTTTAAGGCACGCCACTTTAAGCGTTGGTTATCAAACTTTAACGAATCTGTTGACGAGTTGTTTGAAGGTGGTAATACACACGTAATTAAGTCGCGTGCAAAGTCGATAGCCACCGTAATGGAAATTAAAATATCTCAGATGAATGTTTGATACCTATATAAATTTGTATTCAATCTTTTTATAATGAAAATAAATTCAGTAATTACAGGTACAGGTAGTTATATTCCCAAAATAATTAAAGAAAACAAAGATTTTTTAAACGATGACTTTTTAAATGAAGATGGAACTCCATTTGGTTATGATAATGAAGTTGTTATAGAAAAGTTTAAAGCAATTACAGGTATAGAGCAAAGGAGGTACGCTAAACCAGAACTAAACTCTTCCGACTTAGCATATTTTGCATCTTTAAAAGCAATTGAAGATGCTGGAATAAACAAAGAAGAAATAGATTATATAATATTAGCACACAATTTTGGTGATGTAAAAAAAGAGTCTATTCAAAGTGATTTATTACCAAGTTTAGCTTCGAGAGTAAAATATAGGCTAGGGATTAAAAATTCAAGTTGTGTAGCCTATGATATTTTATTTGGCTGTCCAGGTTGGATTCAAGGAATTATCCAAGCAGAAGCTTATATAAAGTCTGGAATTGCTAAGAAATGTTTAGTCATTGGTACTGAAACATTGTCAAGAGTTCTTGATCCGCATGACAGAGATTCAATGATTTATGCCGATGGAGCTGGAGCTTGTATTATTGAGGCTGTAGAATCTAATGATGCTACAGGGATTTTGAGTCACGCTGCACAAACCGATACGATTAATGAATGTTACTATTTGTTTTTTGGAAAATCGTACAATGAAAAGTTAGATTCTGATGTTCGTTATATAAAAATGTACGGTCGTAAAATCTACGAATATGCATTAAATAATGTGCCTAATGCAATGAAAACAGCATTAGATAAAAGTGGAGTTGATATTTCTGAAGTGAAAAAAGTCTTTATTCATCAGGCAAATGAAAAAATGGATGAAGCCATTATTAAACGATTTTTTAGATTGTACAAGCAAAAAACTCCAAAAGGGGTTATGCCAATGTGTATTCATAAATTGGGAAATAGCTCAGTTGCAACCGTACCAACTTTATTCGATTTGGTAAAAAGAGGCGAATTGGAAAATCAGGAAATTAACAAAGGTGATGTTGTAATTTTTGCATCAGTTGGTGCAGGAATGAATATAAATGCAGTTGTTTATAAGTATTAAATTAAATAACAAATACATATAGGTGAAAGCTCTCGTAAGAGGGCTTTCACTTTTTTAACGACAATAATTGTTTATCTAGGATTTTTATTAAACGGAATTATAAAAGAACTAATTAGAGAAGTCTTATAATTTTTAGGTTGCAAAAAGATAGATGCTTAGTTTTATTTAATAATTTAGCAAAAAAGAAATTGAATGAATTATTTCGAATCAGTTGGTAAATACTTTTTAATGCTTAAACAAGTGTTTAGGAAACCACAAAAATGGTCGGTTTTTAGAGAGATGCTCTTTAGAGAAATTGAAGACTTGGGTTTGAAATCCTTAGGAATTGTAGCATTTATTTCGTTTTTCGTGGGTGGAGTAGTTGCAATTCAAACAGCATTAAGTGTAGATAGTCCGTTTATACCAAAATATCTAATCGGGTTTGCTACAAAACGATCGGTAATTTTAGAGTTTGCACCTACTTTTATGTCTGTTATTTTGGCAGGTAAAGTAGGGTCTTTTATTACGTCAAGTATTGGAACTATGCGTGTTACCGAACAAATAGACGCGTTGGAAGTGATGGGGATAAACTCATTAAATTACTTAGTATTGCCAAAAATTATTGCAGTTCTTTTCTTTTATCCTTTATTGGTTTTATTAGCAATGTTTTTAGGAATTTATGGCGGTTATGTAGCAGGTTCTTTAACTGGTTTATTCTTTTCAGAAGATTATATTTACGGAATTCAATTAGATTTTGATCCGTTTTTTGTTCAATACGCATTGATTAAAACATTAGTTTTTGCGTTTGTTATAGCAACTATTCCTGCTTATCATGGTTATTATGTTAAAGGTGGCTCATTAGAAGTTGGAAGGGCAAGTACACAGGCTGTGGTTTGGACAAGTGTTGTCATTATTTTACTTAATTATTTCTTAACTCAAATGCTTTTAGGTTAAATGATAGAGGTTAGCGATTTATATAAAGAGTTTAGTGGTGTACCCGTTTTAAAAGGGATTACAACCCAATTTGAAAAAGGAATGACCAATATGATTATTGGACAAAGCGGCTCAGGGAAAACGGTTTTTTTAAAATGTTTGTTAGGATTACATATACCCGAAAAAGGAATTATTTCTTTTGATGGGCGAAAACATACTGAACTTGGAATTAAAGAACATAGACAATTACGAAAAGAAATAGGAATGGTTTTTCAGGGTGGAGCGTTATACGATTCACTTACTGTTGAAGAAAACGTAATGTTTCCATTAAAAATGTTTACCAATAGAACAAAACCTGAAATGTTAGATAGGGTAAATACAGTTTTGGATAGAGTTAATTTAGTTAATGTTAATGCCAAATTTCCAGCTCAACTTTCAGGAGGGATGCAAAAAAGAGTTGCAATAGCTAGAGCTATTGTAATGAATCCAAAGTACTTGTTTTGCGATGAACCAAATTCGGGGTTAGATCCAAATACAGCAACGGTTATCGATAATTTAATTCAAGAAATTACAAAAGAGTATGATATTATTACTGTTATTAACTCACATGATATGAATTCGGTGATGGAAATTGGAGAAAAAATTATTTTTTTAAAGGACGGTGTAAAAGCTTGGGAAGGTTCCAATAAAGAGATTTTTAAAACTGAAAATGAGGCGATTGTAAATTTTGTTTATTCGTCCAATTTATTTCGAAAAGTTAGAGAAGCACAATTAGGAAAAACAAAGTAATAAAGAAGTTTGTTTTTATAAAATATACCTTTATATTTGCACCCGCTAAAAAGGAAATAAACGACCTGGTAGCTCAGTTGGTAGAGCACCTCCCTTTTAAGGAGGTGGTCCTGGGTTCGAGCCCCAGCCAGGTCACAAAAAGCTTCTCGATTTAGAGAAGTTTTTTAATTTTTAAAATGGTGAGATACTCAAGTGGCCAACGAGGGCAGACTGTAAATCTGCTGCGCAAGCTTCGAAGGTTCGAATCCTTCTCTCACCACAAAAAACCGAATGTAAGTTCGGTTTTTTTAGTAGTAAAAACATTTTGTTTAATTAAAATACTAAATAACTAAACAAAAATTATATATTTGAATTTTAATTGAAGTTATGAGAAAAATATTGTTTTTAATAGCTATAGGTTTAAATGTTTTTTTGCTTCAAGCGCAAGAGGTTGGCGTAATTACAGGAAAAATTATCGATGCAAAATCTAGAGAAAGTATTCCGTTTGTTAATGTTGTTGTTTTGGGAACTACAATTGGTGCTTCTTCTAACGAAAATGGTGAATTTAAAATTGATAAAGTTCCATTAGGTTATGCTCGTATTCAAGCATCGTTTCTTGGGTATTCTACAGTTATTTCATCCGATTATTTGGTAACCAAAGAAAAAAGTCCGTTTATTCTTTTAGAATTGTTTGAAGATAAAGAAAGCTTAGATGAAGTTGTTGTTCGAAGCAGATTAATTCAAAAATCGATTGAGAGTCCATTGTCAAAACAATCCTTAGGCATTGCAGAAATCGAAAAAAACCCAGGAGGTAATAGAGATATTTTAAAAGTAATTCAGTCATTTCCTGGAGTGGCTTCGAGCCCAAGTTTTAGGAACGATATTGTAATTAGAGGTGGTGCACCATCAGAGAACAAATTTTATTTAGATGGTGTCGAAATTCCTGTAATTAATCATTTTCAAACACAAGGCACAACAGGTGGGCCGGTAGGAATTATAAATGCAGATTTAATACGAAAAGCCGATTTTTATGCAAGTGCTTTTAAAGCTAGTGAAGGAAATACCCTAAGTTCAATTATTGAGTTTACTCAAAAAGATGGGAATTCAGAAAAAATAAATTCAAGAGTTACCTTAGGAACTTCCGATGCAGGTGTAACCTTTGACGGTCCAATTGGAGAAAACACTAATTTTATTGTTTCAGCTAGACAGTCTTATTTGCAGTTTTTGTTCAAACTAATAAAACTACCTTTTTTACCGACCTACAACGATTTTCAGTTTAAAGTAAAACATAAAATTTCAAAAAAAGATGAAATTTCGATTATAGGAATTGGTGTTATTGATAATTTTGAGTTAAACGAATCGGTCAACGATAATATTAACGATGAAGACGTTTTAAAAAGAAATGAATATGCCTTAAGTAACATTCCTATATCGGAACATTGGAATTATACGGTAGGTGCAGTTTACAAACATTATACTCAAAATTCAATGCAACAATATGTTTTAAGTAGAAGTGAGTGGAATAATAGCTCGGTAAAATATTTTAACAATACGGGTAATTTAGATGATTTGTTGTTGAAATACGAATCAGATGAAATTGAAAACAAATTTAGATTTGAAAATACTTCAAGTTCTAAAACAGGTTATAAAATAAATTTTGGATTTGGGTTAGAGAATGTAGTTTATAAAAATAGTACATTTCAAAAAATTGCAAATTCAAATGGCGTTTTAAATTATGACTTTAACTCAACTTTAAAATTTAATAAGTACGGTTTATTTGGACAAGTATCTAATAGTTATTTCAATTCTCTATTAAATGTGTCTGTTGGATTTAGAGTAGATGGTAATAGTTATAATAGGGAAATGAAGAATCCTTTTGATCAATTTTCACCTAGAATTGCTTTAAGTTATAAACTTGACGAAAATATTAGTTTCAATGCAACAACTGGGAAATATTTTCAATTACCTGCCTATACAATTATGGGTTACAGAAACAATGATAACGAATTGGTAAATAAAGAAAATGGGTTAAAGTTTATAAATGCAACTCATTACGTAGCAGGAATTGAATATAAGCCAGGCGAGACTTCAAAAGTTACATTAGAGGGATTTTATAAAAAGTATAAGAATTACCCTTTTTCAGTTGAAAATGGAATTAGCTTGGCAAATTTAGGTTCCGACTTTGGTGTAGTTGGTAATGAGGAAGTGAATTCAAATTCAGAAGGAAAAGCCTATGGTTTTGAAGTTTTTGCACAAAAAAGATCTTACTCAGGTTTGTATGGAATTGCATCTTATACTTATGTTATAAGCGAATTTAAAAATGAGGGAGCTAATTTCATTCCATCATCTTGGGATAATAAGCATTTACTAACACTAACTGGAGGTAAAAAGTTGAATAAGAATTGGGAAATTGGCGGAAAATTTAGGCTTATTGGTGGTCAGCCATATACACCATATGATACAGATGCTTCTTCTTTAATTTCAAATTATAATGTTTCTAATAGTGGTATTTTAGATTTTTCTAAATTGAATTCTGAGCGATTTAAGACGTTTAACCAATTAGATGTTCGTGTAGATAAAACTTGGTATTGGGACAGTTTGTCGTTGAATTTCTATATAGATATTCAAAATTTGTATGCTAGCAAATACACAACGCAGGCCTATTTAATTCCGATTTTAGATGAAAATGGAAATAGATCTATTAATTCTAATGATAGTTCTAGATACAATTTGGAAGAAATTGAGAATGAGTCTGGAAATGTTTTGCCAAGTTTTGGCATCATTATCGACTTTTAATTTACAATTAGCGTATCGAGATTTAAACGTGTTTTAAGCCATTTTTTTAGTAAAACGGACTGTTGTTCAACATTAGGAATGGTATCGTACCAAACTGTATTAAAAACAGTTATAGTGTCAACTGAATTAAAGTTTGTCTTTACAATTTTCCCATAACTTAATTCTTTAAGCCCATTATAGTTTATTTGAGCTTCTTGACTTACTTGAATAAACGGAATTTCACTTTGGGTGTATTTAGACAATTGTTTCGTAAGCAAATTAATTTTATTCTCTTTTTCCTTAACTGTTTCATCTCGTGATGAAATAATTTTTTGGTTTTGAATGTAGAGGTCAGACAAGTTTTTGACTTCATGGCGTAAATCTGAATCATCAACACCTTGTTGAATTTTTAATTCAGTATTTAGTAAATCATATTCAACTAATTTATTATTCCAACTTTCAATATCAGCATCGGAAAGTTTATTACCATAAACAACAATGTTTATAGATCTATCTTGATAATTAATGTTTTTTTCGTCTTCATCAATAATACTAATACCACTTTTTTTAATATCGTCTATTAAATTTTCAGCTGATTGTTTAAACTGGTTTTCTTTAAAAAGATTGAAAAACATATAAATACTACCAGCAAAAACCAATAAAGCAACAAAAGACGCCATTCTAGCAATTCGTTTTCTTTTGGTAGAATTGATGTATTTTACCATTGGAAACCCTAAAAATTTAACAATGACAAAAGTAGCTAAGGCAATAAAAATTGTATTAATGGTAAAAAGAAACATAGCACCACCAAAAAAACTTAAATTCCAGGTTGCCAATCCGTATCCAGCAGTACACAGTGGAGGCATTAAGGCAGTAGCAATTGCAACACCCGCAATAGTATTGGTTTGTTTACTTCTGCGACTTAAAGCTATTATTAAAGCTAAACCACCAGCAATGGCAATAAAAACATCACGAACATCGGGTGCAGTTCTCGCTTCAATTTCAGGAGTAATATTTTGAAAAATTGGAAATATAAAAAATGCTGTTGAGGTTATTAAACTTAAACCAACCATTACCCCTAAATTAATTAAGGATCGTTTTAAAGTATCGATATCATTTATACCAATTGATAGACCAACACCTAAAATCGGGCCCATTAAAGGAGATATAAGCATCGCTCCAATTACAACAGCAGTTGAACTTACGTTTAACCCGATAGAGGCAATTAATATTGAAAAAACAAGTACCCAAGCGGTGTGCCCTTTCATGGAGATATTCCCTTTAATATCTTCAATTGTGCCTTTTCTATCGGTATCTAGCCTTATATCTAATAACTCAATAACAAATTGTTTAATGCTAATCCAAACTGTTTTTATATCATTTTGAGAAATCGGATTTTCTGGATGTTGATTAGTGTTGTTAGTTTCCATAACTATAAAATTTATATAAAATCTTCTCCAAATTTTTCTTTTACTTCTGAAGTTATTTCTTTTATTTCTTGTTCTTGTTCCTTTGGACAAATAAGCAAAACATTTTCTTTTTCAATGACAATATAATCATTTAAACCTTGTATAACAACATGCTTTCCCGATTGTGTTTTTACCATATTTCCTGAAGAATCTCTATAAATTATTGTGGCATCTAGCGTAGCATTATTTTGATCATCTTTAGGTAGTTTACGATAAAGTGAAGCCCAAGTTCCTAAATCATCCCAACCAAAATCTACTGGTAAAACGCAAACATTGTTGGCTTTTTCCATGATTCCAAAATCGATGGATACGTTTTCAGATTTCACATAGTTTTCTTCAATAAATTTATGCTCATTCTCCGAATTGTAGATATTATTTCCTTTAGAAAAAAGCGAATACATTTCAGGTAAATACTCATTAAAAGCTTCGATAATATTTTTGGCACTCCAAACAAAAATTCCTGCATTCCATAAATAATCTCCACTATTTACAAATTGAGTTGCAGTTTCTAAATCTGGTTTTTCTGTAAATCTTAAGACATTTTTAAATTCCTTTTTTGTTTTATCGAATTTAATATAACCGTATCCAGTATTTGGGTTTGATGGTTTTATACCTAAAGTTAATAACTCATCATTTTTTTCACAATACTGAAATGAAGATTCTATATTTTTTAAAAAGGTAGCTTCATCTTCAATTAAATGATCAGATGGTGCTATAACCAATATTCCATCAGGATTTTCATTGTAAATTTTTAAAGCACTGTACAAAATGCAAGGTGCAGTATTTCTCATTGCGGGTTCTAATAAAATTTGATTAGCCTTAATATTAGGTAAATGTTGTTGAACCAATTCTTTGTAATCTTTGTTTGTTGCAATAAGAATATTCTTGTTAGGAATTAATCCTTGAAACCTATCAAAAGTTAATTGAATTAGCGATTTTCCAGTTCCTAATATGTCATGAAATTGTTTTGGGAATTTGCGAGTGCTTATAGGCCAAAAACGTGAACCAACTCCACCAGCCATGATAACTGCGTAATAATTATTTTTCATCATTCATTAAAAGTGTTACCTCTGCATTTTTATTAAATAAATATTTTTTCTGATTTACTATTTCAACACATTCAAATCTTGTGCGTCTCAAACGTCCTTTTTCAAATGTTTTGTTGTTGAATTCAAAAAGACTTCCTAATTCTATTTCAAATATAAAATTCTTATCTGACTTTACATCATATTGTTTTAAAGCAAATGTTAAGTTTGTGTCCGAACCTGTACTAGCTTTTGGGTTTTTTAAATAATTAGCTAAAAAAGGCAATAAATCATTGGGGAAAATGGAAGGTTGAAGAAATGGGAGCATTAAATGTTGAAAGTTTTGTTTCCATTGTATTCCATGTGGTTTTACTCTTTTATGTTTTTTAAAAGTTACAAAATGTGCAAGTTCATGAACCAAGGTCAATAAAAATTGGTATTGGTTTAATGAGTTATTAATGGTGATTTCTGGAGGAAGATTCGGGCGTTTTTTAAAATCTCCTTGCTTCGTTTTTCTATCCCCTACAATTTTTATTTTTATAGGATGTTTTTCTAGAATTTCAATCAGTAAGTTAAAAGAGTTTTCAGGAATGTATTTTAATAATGCGTTCATTTTTTAAGGAGTGGTTGAAGATACTTGCAAAATTTTACCGTTGTAAAATTGATGACCAGTAGTTGCAAAATTGTAAATATAATTAGCCATATCATTCGCTGTAACAGGTGCTTTATAGCCTGGAAAAGCTTCTTCTAACATTTCAGTTTGAACAGCTCCTAAAGCCAAGGCATTAAAGATAATTTTAGATTCTTTGTATTCTTCAGCAAGCAATTCGGTTAATGTTAATACGGCTCCTTTTGAAGATGAATATGCCGCCAATCCCGGAAACTTCATACTACCTTGAATTCCACCAATACTGCTAATGGTAACGACATGGCTATTTTCTTTTAAAAAAGGTAAAGTCAATTTAGTCATACTGGCAACGGCAAATACATTAACCTTGAAAACTTCTAAAAAATCTTGTGAACTTAATTGTTCAAATGGTTTGTTAATTAATTTGCCAGCATTGTTTATGAGTATGTCAACCGATTTCCATTCATTTTTTATAAAATTAGAAATTTGTTCTAATTCTTCTTCATTAGAAATATCGATTGATAAATATTTTAAATTTTTATGATGTATTTTTTTTAGAGGTTCTATATTTCTTGAAATTGCTAAAACATTGTAGTTGTTATTCAAAAAAATGGAAACTAATTCCAATCCTATTCCTCTGCTTGTTCCAGTTATGATAACATTTTTCATTGTAATTCTTTTAAAAACGAACTTATTATTATGATATATTTGGTAAAAATAAACCATTTAATCAACTGTTCCATGAAAAAAAGTATCATTTTATTCGTTTTATTTAGTATTTCAATTTCTTTACATGCCCAAAAAACATATTTACAATGTGGAAATTTAATCGATACAGAGTCGGGTAAATTACTTTCTGAAATGACAATTGTTGTTGAAGGAAATAAAATAATTGAAGTTAATAAAGGATATATTTTTTCGAACAATTCTGAAGATAAATTGGTCGATTTAAAGAGTAAAACGGTAATGCCTGGTTTAATTGATATGCACGTGCATTTAGAAATGCAAATGAGTCCATCAATTTATATTGAAAGTTTTACAGCTAATGAAGCCGATGTTGCTTTTAATTCGATAAAATATGCTGAAATTACCTTAATGGCTGGCTTTACAACGGTTCGGGATTTAGGAGGCTCAGGTGTAAATGTGTCTTTAAGAAATGCTATAAATAGTGGTGGAATTATTGGTCCTAGAATTTTTTCTACCGAAAAATAGCTTGCAACGACTGGAGGTCATGCTGATCCAACAAACGGGTCAAGTAGAAAACTAATGGGGGATCCTGGGCCTAAAGAAGGGGTTGTAAATAGTGTTGAGGATGCACGAAAAGCTGTAAGATAGCGTTATAAAAATGGCGCAGATGTAATTAAAATTATAGCTACAGCTACTGCTGGTAAAGAGGTTTCAGATAAAGCGCAAATAAAAGGTTTTTACCCGAAAATTATTGTTCCAAAAGCGTTGGCAATCGGGCCAAAAATTCAAAGCACTTTTGGCAAAGCATACAATAGAGGAGTAGGTATTGCATTTGGTACAGACGCTGGAGTTTTTGACCACGGATTGAATGGAAAAAAATTTGGTTATATGGTTGAAGCTGGAATGCCAGCTATTAAAACTATTCAGTCTGCAACTATTACAAATGCTAAGATTTTAAAAATGTTCGATAAAATTGGTTCAATTTCTAAAGGTAAAATTGCAG
>Ga0209345_10001658_pt1 | contig 26234 bp, 39 predicted proteins | sample Cruoilmetagenom7_FD_187294 | JGI IMG/M metagenome (GOLD analysis project Ga0209345, IMG submission 187294) | Oil polluted marine microbial communities from Coal Oil Point, Santa Barbara, California, USA - Sample 7 (SPAdes) (version 2) | ecosystem: Environmental > Aquatic > Marine > Oil seeps ...
ATCTGATCCTCTACATCTGGCCCACCGACTACATCCCCCGCTCTGCCGCCGGCTTCAACGCCTTCACCCAGGCCGCACGCCTCGGCCTGGCCCTGGCCTCCGGTGTCGCGGCGCCGGACCCCTTGGGTCTCGAGGACCTTGCTCGAAAGCTGGCGGTCGGATGAGCCGGATCACTCTCCCCTTCATCGGCACCTTCACCCCTTATGATGCCCGCTCGGCGGACGCGACCCGGCGCACCGTGGCGCTCATCGAGCGCCACGGTATCGCCGCCTTCGGGCGCGATCCGCAGATCGGGCACTGCACCGCCTCGGGCTTCGTGCTCTCCCGGGATCGGCGCGAGACCCTCCTGATGCATCACCGTAAGCTCGCTCGCTGGCTCCAGCCCGGCGGGCATTGCGACGGAGAGACAGACGTGCGCGCCGCGGCCACACGCGAGGTGGCCGAAGAAACCGGTCTTGCCCAGACCCAGTTGCTCGAGGATCTCTTCGACATCGACGTTCACCAGATCCCTGCGCGCAAGGGCGAACCTGCTCACCTCCATTACGATCTCCGCTTCCTCTTTATTGCCGATCGCGACGCTCCCCTGCGCGGCAATGTCGAGTCCACGGACCTTGCATGGTTCACCCGCGCACGGCTCCTCGAGGAGATCGACGCGCCGTCGGTCCGCGTCGTCGCCTCTGTCATGGAAAGCTGAGCTGTCTCGCCCCGGGACAAGAGGGTATGAGCCAGAAAACCCTTCGTCCCTTGCGGGTCATTCTCCATGTCTACCGGCATCGCGTGACCGGGCGCCTCATCGAGGTGCTGTCCTGCGGCCACCACCAGCCCGAGCGCGAGGATGCGTTCGGACCCGTTCCGGCGTCGCGCCGCCGATGCCGTCGTTGTCGGCTGCGCCACCGCGATTGCGAAGCGACCGCGCCGGCGCCCGATCCCTGAAAAATTTCCCACAGCCGTTTCCGCGCGCAAAAGCCCGATCCTAAATTCTTTTCAGAAGACAGTGGTCATGGTCTTTGCTCCTTCGACTGGGCCCCCGCATCTGGCATGCGGGGGCCCTTTTTCCGTTCCAGGGAGCGGGGCCGATGCCCTTGGATTTCCAGGGAGCTGCCCGGGGACCCATTTCCCCGGCAGACAGACCCTGCCCGAGGCGCCCCGACCCCATGTCGCATGACTTTTCGGAAAACGAGCTGAAGACCGAGCTGACGGAAATTTCCCGGATCAACCTCGATATCCAGAAGCGGCTGCGCAAGCTGCGTAGCTTCGGTCGAAATCTCGGGTCCGCCTCCTGCTGCCTCAACAATCCCAATGGCGAGGTCTCGGACTTCTTTGACCGCCCCCTGCCCAGCGCTCATGCACAGATGCAGCTCTACGCCTGGCAGCGCGAGCGCAACACGAGGATGGCCGCCCTCTACGACCGCCTCGTCGCGATGGGCTGCATCTTCGAGCGCCGGCCAGAAATCATCCTCATCTTCGGCCTGACCGATGCCGGAAACCCGGCCATCTCGATCAAGATCGACGGGATCGAACTGCACAAGCGCCCCCTGACCCCGCGCAGCCTCGTCCCCAAGATCCTGCTGCTTGCGGACCTGCTCGACAGGGGCGCCTTGCCCGAGACCGGTCCGCTGAGGCGCTTCGTAATCCACCACGTCGACCACATCCTCGCGCTCACACCCGGACAGGCGTTGTGGAAATGGCTCTGCCTGCGCCACCCCCTCCAGGCCCGGGAAATCGCCCGCCTGGCGCCCGGCGATGCCCTGCCCGATCATGAAGTCCTGGCCGAGGCGCTGCGCGGCGTCTCCCTGCACGAAGCCTTCTGCGCCCGCACCGAACTGGCCCGGGCGCGCGGTCTGACCCACACCATGCCAGACATCATCGATCGTAATCTCCTGCTTTGGCATTGCGAGGAAGACACGTCCTGAGGCGGGCGCGGCAGCGGGAACGGTTGCACCTCCGGGCGCTTCCCTGGCAGAACAGGTGCGTTGGCGCGGACTGCATCGGCAGCGCGCCGGTCTCTTGCGAGCAACCGGCACCCAGACGGTGCTTGCAGGAAAAGAGGTGGTCCATGTCAGGCTTTGATCCGGAAGATATCGATGCAGCCGTCGCAGCCGACCTCGAGGGGCTGGAGCGCGATCACGCGCAGAGCCCCTTCGTGAAGGCCTACCGGACCTGGCTCGACGGAGGTCCGGCCGTCGACAATCCCGATGCGCTGATGGTCGCCTCGGGCGTGCCCCAGAAGATGTCCTCTTTCTCCATGATCGCCTTCGCGATCCGCGACATCTTCATTTCCCAGTTCGGCTACGCAGTTCCGACCAGCGCCCTTCCCCGTGCCCTGTCCGGGCTCGGTCCAATCCTCGAGATCGGTGCCGGACGCGGCTATCTCAGCGCATTGCTGCGCCAGTCGGGCATAGATGCCCTGGCCACAGACCCCGATCCCGATCATTCCGTCTTATCGCCTGCGCCTCGCGCCGTCGGCGAATGCCACCCGGCGCCACAGCGCTTCGACGTGCAAGATCTCGATGCCCGCGCGGCCATCGCGGCGCATCCCGGCCGCACCGTGCTCTGCTCCTGGCCGAGCTACCAGCAATCCTGGCTCACCGAGGCCGCGCACTCGATGCAGGCCGGCACCATCCTGGCCGTGATCGGCGAAGATCACGGTGGCTGCACCGCCGACGACAGCTTCTTCGAGATGATCGTCGCGGGCGCACTCGTCCAGCTCGCAGACGAGGCGCGCAGCGCGGATGTCGCCGCCGCGATCTGGTCCTTCCCAGGCATCCACGACCGCCTGCAACTCTACAGGCGCAGCTGAGGCGCGAAGAGTCTGACAAGACTGCCCCGTCTCCGGGCCGGGGTATCCCGACATGCGAGAATACCCCAGCCCGGCCGTATCGATCGCGCGATATGCGCAACCGTGCGGGCCCGGATGACCCTATCTTCCTTGCAGGCAGAGAACAGACAGGAGGCCCCATGTCCCAGATGTTCATTCAGATCAACGCCCGCACGATCCAGGCGGCGATTGCTGATCTCACGACCAAGATCTCCGACATCACCGAAGGCTCCAGCCACGCCAGGCGGCATTTCGAAACCATCATCGGCAGCGCGGGCCATCCCGACATCACCCCGCAGGAACAGATCGCGCGCCTCGAACAGGTGCGCGACGAGCTGGCCCAGGTCGCCGAACTTGTCGGTATCGATGAAGAAGACGAAGACGACGAGGACGAGGCGGGCGCCGAGACCGGCGCCCCACCCTACATCATGGACCCTGTCGTGGTCGATCTCGTCGCCGCCCGCTCGGACTACGTCCAGCAGCTCTACACGGGCGATCTTGACGAGGAGGATCTTGCCGCCCTGCCCGAGACCGGAGCGGGGACAGCGCTCGAAACGGGTGAGATTCACCCCGACGTCGCCCAGGACGTCGCCGAGATCTCCGAGGCCATCGATGAGGCCGTCGCCGAGATGGACGATGCGGATGATGAAGGAGACGATCCGGGCGAGGACGAGGAAGGCTGGGGCGGACCTCCTACGATCGAGGGGCTGAGCCAGGCCGCCATGGCCGTCCTGTCGGACTATGCGCCCGAGGATGGCTCCGACCGGCTCGAAGGCGACGTCCTGCGCATCGGCAGGGGCATCCCCTCCGCCCATCTCTACCAGGCCGCCAGTATCGCCCGCGGCAAGCTCGCGCTGCTGATGAGCGCCATCATGGCCTACGAGAGCGGTGAGGAGGCCGAGGAGCCGGACCAGGTCTTCCTGTCCTTCTTCGAGGCCTACGAGGAAACCCTGAACGATCTCGGGATCGAGCTCGATGACGACCTGGTGGTCTGCCACGCGGCGATCTGCGCGCTGACGCACCTGCTCGAAAACCTGGACGTCGCCTGGAGCGAGGGGGTGGAGATCCAGGAAGACCTCCATGTGCATGTCCTTGCCCCGATGCTCCAGTGTTTCGGGCGCGCCACGCTCCACTGAGCCCGCCGCACGGCGCGCTCCACCTCTGGCAAAAAGTGCTGCAAAATGATCGATGCGAAGACTTTTTTACCCGTCATCGACCGCATGGTGATCCTGCCTGACCCGTTCCGAAGGACCCTCGCGGACTGGCTCGACGAGAACCCCTCCACCCCGGAGGGACACCTCCTGGTGGGGGTCGCCGAGCAGATCGAAATCCGTCCAGCCGAGAGCTATTCCAGCAAGGCCCGGGAGATGGTTCTCGGCTCGGAAGCCTGCATGTTTCGCCGGATCGATACCTGCCCGTTCTATCTCGACGATGCGGGCCGGGTGCAGGGCGTCGATATCGACCTGCTGCGCGCCGACTGGATGCGCCCCTACCGGGACGTCTTCTTCGAGCTCGCTCACAGCCGATACGAGGCAAGCCTCCAGGAGGCCGAGATCAAGGTCATCACCAGCGCGCGCGGACGAACGGCCACCGTCATCCACCTGCGCCACGCCACGATCCTCATTGACGACGATCCGATGCCCAAGGCGATCCGCGACGAGCTGCTATCGGATTCGCCGAACCCAGATGCGCGCGACGGGCTTGTCACTGTATTTCCCTACGCGGACCTCGGCTCCGCTCACGGGCGCATGTCGTTCATGGCAGGACTACCCCGCCTGAACAGGGAGATCGCCGCAGTCTGGATCTCCAACGCGAGCCGCAAGCCGGGAGACCCCCTGCCGCGCCCGATCACGGCCGAGGATCTCGCCCTCGCCTGAATGCGCTACCCGGGCCCGGCGGATGAAACCATTTCCCTGGAAAGACGTCGACGCCTGCGACACGAAAGGAAAGCCATGAAAGCCCTGATCCTCTCAGACCTGCACGACGATTTCTGGGCGGACCAGGGCCGCGACCCTTTTGCCCGCTGCGAGGATCTGCTCGATGGCCTCGAGGCCATCGTCCTGGCCGGGGATGTCTCCAACAAGCCCAAGGTGCGCTGGAAATACGCCTTCGAGCGTCTGCGCCGGCGCTTCGGCGATCTGCCCATCCATGTCTTTCCCGGCAATCACGACTTCTATGACTGGCGCCTCGATGACGAGGATCGCCTGGCCGAATTCGCCGCCGCCTGGGACGTGCATTACGCCCAGCAATCCGTGCTCCAGCTCGGCACAACCCGGCTCATCTGCGCCACGCTCTGGACCGACCTCAACCTCGGCCAGGGGCGGGAATGGAACGAGACCTTCCTACCGACGCGGATGAACGATTACCGCTACATCCGGCTGGCTGCCGGAGGCTACCGGCGGGCCAGGCCGGATGACACCCGCAAGGTTCACCTGCGCCACCGGGCCTTCATCGAGCGCACCCTGCTCGAGCCTCATCCCGGTGCCACCTGGGTCTGCACCCATCATGCGCCCCACCCGGACGTGCTGATGACCTATCCCGAGCAAGTCGATGCAGCCTATGCCAGCGACCTGTCGAGCCTGCTGGAAAGCGCGCCGGCGCCCGATCGCTGGCTCTTCGGACATTGCCACGATGCGCGCCCCCTCACCATCGGCGCCTGCCGGCTCGACTGCATTTCGCTGGGCTATCCCATGGATATCGAGAGCGATGCCGAAATCCGCGAGCGCATCGGGCGCGCCATCTTCGAGATGTGATCGCCCCCACCGCCGAGGACGTTCCCCGATCGCGCCAGCAAGACCCATCTTCGTTGCAGGGCGCGTCTTGCCCCTGACTCATCGACGGAGTTCCGCCATGGCCACGATCATCCTCTCCTCGCATTGCCTGGCCCAGGGCAAGCTGGTCTCGCGAGACGGCGCCTATGCCACGATCTCGATCGGAACACGGCAGGTCCGAGGCCGCTTCATCGCCCCCTACCGCCGCGCCTGACGCCCGGCGCCCAAGCCCTTCGAGGGCTTCCCCGAAATCGCAAGATCCTGCCCGACACGTGGTTCTCGGCCGATCTTTTCCTGACCGGAAGATCGGCCGAGAACCACGCGCGACCAGCCCGATCAAACCCTGAAAAAAGGTGTTCGACATGTCCGACAATTTCCCGGAAGGCCCCGTTACGGCGGAGGCGATTCCCGCCCACATGAACACGCCCGAACATGCCCGGGCCTTTGTCGCCGCCGCGGCGCGGGCCGCGGAGGTTCCCGCCGGACCGACCCTGATCGACAAGCTCAGCCGGGACGAATTCCTCGACGAGGACGACAGCGCCCCGATCACCGTGGGCAAGCTGAAAAAGCCCGATCATGGGTAAGTGGCGCAACCTCAGCATCGAGTTCGCCGTGTCGCTCCTGGGCTATCGCGGCGAGCTCGACATCGTTCCTTTCCAATGGGCCCGGCCCCAGATCGGCTTCAGCCGCAGCCTGGGGCGCGAGAAACGCCTGCCCTCGTTCAAGTTCGGGCCGCTGCACTTCTGGACGATGACCTCCGACAAGGTCGAAATCTCGATGAGCATGGACCTTCGCGCGATGTTCCACTCCCACGTCTTCCAGCGGGTCTACCCCGACAGCTTCGTCTGGCCCGACTACCGCCCCCGGACCCCCGACGCATGAGCACTCCGTCATTGTGGCTGCTGCACTCTCGCGTCCTGGCGGGATTCTACCAAAGCCATGTCATCGTGATGGCGTCCGATCGCGCGGGTGCCATCGAACAGGCGGTGCAGGCCCTCACCGATCACATCGATCAATCCATCGACGAGATGTATACCTGCTCCATCGACGGTCAGTTCCTCGACCCGACGGACGAAGATTACATCGCCCAGCGCGCCGGCGTTCTCGAGCGGTTTCGCCAGGAGGCGGGCGCCGAGATGAAGCGGATCGAGACGGGTCGCATCGTAATGCACAGCAACTAAGGAGGCGCCATTGGCCCGCGCAGACCAGATCCCCAGCGGGGCGACGCTCCATCTCGTCTCAAGCCTCGACGAAACCGCTTCGCGCGTCGCCCCCGGCCTTCCACCGGGCGGGAGACTCCTCGTCGTGGAGACGGCGCGGCTGGCCGAGGGGCGCAGCTTCGCGCCCGGCGACGCGCTGCCCTTTTCCGAGCACGGCCTGGCGCCGTGCCTGTGCGACTTGGCCGGAACAGATCCTGACGATCTCGATCGCATGCTCGCAGAGGCGGATGCCTGCCTGCTGCTCGGAGGCAACACCTTCGTTCTGATGGAGGCGCTTGTCGCCAGCGGCTTCGGCGCCGCGATCGCCCGGCGCGCCGCCTCCCGGCCCTTCACGATCATCGGCGAAAGCGCCGGCACCGTGGTCATGGGACGCAGCATCGCCCATGTCGCCGAGATGGACGACCCCTCTGCCGCGCGGCGGCGTCATGAGGAGGGTCTCGGCTGGATCGACGCACGCGTGCTTCCGCATCGCGGATGTCCGCACTGGGGTTTCGGCGAGGCCGTGGAGCGGATCATCGAGGCCGACGCCGACCCCGCCAGCCTTCTCGTTCTCGACGAGAACGAGCTTCTGACACTTACGGCCTGACAGGCCCTCGAACTCGAAAAGGAGACCGCGGATGGGCGGCAATCTCGCATGGACCCTGCGTCTCGACGACGGAACCCAATACCGGATGGATCGCTGGACGAACGCGATGCCGGAACTGATCACCGACCCGGACTTCATCGCCGGCGAGCCCGCCGCGATCGAGACCGCTCTCGAGAGCTGGCTCGACATGAAGGCGGACTGGGAAGAAAACCGGGGCACCGAGGCTTTCCGTCATCCGATGACGCCGGTCTATGCCCCCTACCCCTTCGGGCTGCGCCCTTCCGAATACGGCCTGGTGGTTACCGACTTCCAGACCAGGACGATCCTATCGCTCCAGGGATACACCAACTTCGGCACCATCAATGCCGTGCGCCTGTGCTACGGGGGCCATGCCGCACAGACCTTCGCCCACAAGGTCGACCAGCTCGAGAAATGGGCCTCGAAGGGGCGCGTTGCCCGCTACGAGTTCACCCTGCGCCGCGAGGATGCCGCACGACGTCTCGAAGAGGTCGGCGGGACCGTCGCCCCCCATGTGCATGGCGATGCCTGGACAGCCATCGTGCCGGGCGAGGTGTCGCTGTCGGATCTGACCGCCCTCTGCGACACCATCCGCGACGATATCCCGCCCCACCCCGAAGCCGATAAGATCGCCGCGGCCCGAACGGCAGCCAGGGAATTGCCTGAAGGGAGCGAGGAGGCCAGGCGCGCCTTCCTCATGGCAGACGCCCTCGAGCGCCACCACGCCATGGAGCATGACCCCTTCATCTTCGCCCAGGCCGTTCCCGACTTCGCGCCCTTCACCCTCGAGGAGTTCGACGAGGATGCAGAGGGCTTCGCAGCCCTCAGGATGCGGGTCCTCGAGCTGGGCTTCGAGCCCGACGCCGAGGAGATTGCAGGCTGGGACGAGCGCATCGCCTACCTGCGCGAACACGAGGACGCCTGAACGGAGGCCGCCATGGAAGACGACGATCTGGGACCTATCGACATCCCGCCCGGGCATATCGAGCGGCTCGCGCGCCTCTTCGGCGCCGGCCGTCCTCCGAAGCCATTCGAGATCGATAAGATGAACCTTCTCGTAATGCCGGGAGCGGTCCCCGTGCCCGACGTCGAGCACTCCGAGCGCATCGACTGGCGCGAAGTTCGCGTCGCGATCGATCTCGACGAGGGGCGCTATCACCACCTGCTGCTCGACAGCACCGCCGTTGGCCGGCCGGACCGGGAACTTCACGGCTGCAAGGTCTTCGAGGCGGTGATCGGACAACTTCTCACCAGGCTCTACGATGCAGTATGGCCCGGCCGCGACCGCGACGTGCTCCAGTTTCCCGACACGATGCGGGTGGAGTGGATCTACAGCGACCCCCGCACCGGCGCCGCGGTGTTGAGCTTTCACGCAAATGCCGAGGGACAACAGCTCATCAGAAGCATGTCGAGCCATGAGAAGGTCGCCCTCCTCCAGGCCTGGAGATGCATCGCCCAGAGCCAGCAGGCCAAGCGCGGGGCCGGGGAGCGCACCGCACCAGCACCAGCGCCGGCCTCCTGCGGATACCAGGGTCATGAGTTCGGCGCGCGCTACCCCGATTCCATCTGCATCGAGGGGTATCTCTGGGACGCCGACAGCGGCGACGGCGATGGTCTCACGTCGGGCGGCGACATTGCCTGCCCGGGATGCAACATGGCCGAGCGGGTCGACCAGCTGCGCCAGGAGATCCAGGGGATCGTCGATGCCGATACGCCGCAGGCGGCAGCCTGGGAGCACCAGGTCCGCCAACTGATCGCGATCGACGCAAAAGCCGCCCTCGAAGCCCTCGAAGCCATGCCCCGGCATGTCTTCTGGAGCTACGCCGATCGCCCCGGAGACAGGCGGAGCGGCGAGATGGTGCTCAAGGAGGCGCGAACCTGGCCCTGGCCGGTGCCGCATCTCTCGGCTCACCAGAACATGCGCCTGATGCGCGCCACTGCAAATCCTCCGGGGGACGACCCCGAGCGACCGAGCCAGGACTGAACAGCGAGACATTATGTCATCCAACACCACATTGCGTCTCCACGAAAGCGCCTGGGCCGAGGCGGTCAGTCTGGCCACGACAGGATCGCTCTTTCCCGGCTCAAGCCTCCACGGCGAGGATCACTGGCGCGCCGTCGCCACCCAGGGCCTCCGCCTGGCAAGCGCCGCCCGCCTCGGAGCCGAGGGCCGCGCGGCCGCGGCGCTCTTTGGCCTCTTTCACGATTGCCGGCGCGAAAACGACGGCTGGGACCCCGAGCACGGCCCGCGCGGCGCCGCGGCCTTCCACGACACCCCTTGCCTTCAATCGCTGCCACGCGATTTCCGCAACCGCCTCGTCCAGTCGATGATCCACCATGATGGCGGCCAGACGAGTGCGGACCCGATCGTCGGACTGGGCTGGGATGCCGATCGCTCCGTGCTTACCCGCGTTGGTATCACGCCGGCCTGGGAGTTCTTCTCAGTGGTCTCCGAGACCGATTTCGAGGCTTTCGTCGACGCCGGGTTCGACGCCACGCGGACCCCCCTGAGCTGGAGCGAGATCCACGCGGCCGCCTTCGCCTGAACAAGGAGATTTTCCCTTGCCCATCGACACCAATGCACTCAGTGCCGACATCAACGCGCAGATCACCCGCATCGCGGAGGGCTGCTACGGTTTTCTCGAGCGGGCTGCCTGGCGGAACGACGTCTGGGCGACGTTGCGGACCCAGCCGCATGGCATTCGGGCCCATATCCACGCCTCGGCCCTGGGATACAACCGGACCAAGAGCAATCATAGAAAGATGCAGGAGGCGCAGTTCGAGACCGACCGGCGGGACGACATGGAGGCGCTCTCCACCCTGATCCGTCGTGCCATTCCGGCACTCGACCACGATCTCTTCTGGTTCGAGCTGGAGCTGCGTGATCCGGCCGGGGACGGACATCCCCGCTGCCGCATCGACTTCTTCGGCCACCAGTTGAGCTCCGGTCCGGTGAGATCCATCACCCTTGCCCGGAAGATCGCCCATATCGCCGAGCTGATGGACGGGGTGGAGGCGCCCGCGGGACGCGTCTTCCTGGTCAACGGCAACTCCGTTCCGGCCGTCGATGCCTATGCGGCCGTGCGCCTCTACTCGGCGCTTGCCTTCCCTGCCATCTTCAAGACCCCTCCGGCGACGACGCCCTCCATCATCGTGGCCGAGAAACTCGACCCCGCCCCGCTGTTCTTTCCGATCTTTCGGGAAGCCGAAGCCGCCTGAGCGCGCATTTCGGGGTGAAGGCCCGGGGCCAATATTCTATGCTGAAACCCAGCAATACATTGGAAAGATTCCTGGCGGGAAGCCTCCGCCAGGCTATCGCCAAGGCGCCAGATACCTGTCCAGGAGACATGAGATGACCACGCAAGATACCGCCATCACCGAGGCCGAAAAGCAGCGCCGGCGCGAGGCCTGGGAGCGCGCGAACGCCTCCGTCCTCATGGAGGGCGGCAGGATCGACGCCGCCGCCGAAGCCATGCAGGCGCGCCATATCGAGGGCGAAATCACCCTCGAGGACTACCAGCACTGGGCCCGCACGAGGACCTACGGCTGATGGGCAATCTCGAACGCTTCGTCCAGGACGACGGGCACACCATGCGCAACAAGCTTGGGATCAGGCGCGATCCCGAGGCGTTCGAGACTGCCTTGTCGACCAATACCGCTGGCCGGATCGCCGAGCTGGAGCTCAATCCGGACCTCATCGCCCAGACCTTCGACCGGGCGCACCTCAGCGCCCTGCACAGACACATCACCCAGGACGTCTTCGAATGGGCCGGCAAGATGCGCGACGAAACCGTCGTCATCGAGGGCGAGACTATTGGACCCGTCAAGACCATGGCCAAGACCGGGGGCCAGCAATTCGACGACGCCCAGTCGCTCAAGAGCGGCTTTCGCACCCTCGCCAAGCTCGTCGATGTCGATGCGGCCCGCAAGATGTCGCACGGCGACTTCGCCGATCATGCCGCACGCATCTTCACGCATCTGAACTGGATGCACCCCTTCCGTGAAGGCAACGGCCGCGTTCAGCGCGCCTTCATCAGCCAATACGCCGAAGCCTCGGGCCATGAGCTTGACTTCAAGCACATCACCCAGGGCCGCATCTACGAGGTCTCCGAGCGCTCGACCCGCGGGCATCACGCCCATATGCGGCGTCTGTTCGAAGAGATCTCCGACCCTGATTGCCTGGCCCGCATGCGTGGCCCCTACCAGGCATTCGGCAAGGTCGAAGGCTTCCAGCAGCTCTATTTCTCCCATGCCCACCCCGGCCAGCTCGTGCACGGCACGATGCGCGGCGCCGGGGCTCGCGAGTTCGTGGTGCAGAATGAGAAGACCAAGGAACTGACCGTCGCGGCCATAGCCGATCTACCCGAGGGCGCCGAGCCGGGGAAGACACTGGCCTTCACGCCCCAGACACGGCTCGGCGCGGCACCTGCGCGCACAACTCCGCCGAGCACCCTCCAGCGGTAGTCCCCCTTTCAAGTCTGACGATGGCCCGCCTCCTCTCGGAGTGCGGGCCTTTTTCTTTCGCCGCCTCGCGGCTTTTTCCTTCTCAGGGATCGGACCGACCTTCTGTCCAGGCCCTTCGGGGCCCTCTCCTCAATCTTCCGGGTCCCGCGCGCCCGGAGCCTCACGACGGAAGACGATGGATCGACGCATGTTTCTTGCCGCCGGCCTCGGCCTTGGCCTGGGCGGCGCCGCAGGCGCCTACGGCACGCTGGTCGAGCCCCTCATCCTGCGCCGGCTGGCGCGCTACGCCCCTGCCATCCCGGCCTGGAGCAGTGGTCCCGATCTGCGCATCGTGGCGCTGGCCGACATTCACATGGCACCTCCCTTCATGACGCTCGCGCGACTGGAGGCGATCGTCGACGAGGCCAACCGGCTGTCTCCCGATATCGTGGTGCTGCTTGGCGATTATGCGGAAGGACATGGCCTGATCAGCCATAGCGTGGCGCCCCGGGAGGTAGCGGGTGTTCTGTCTCAGCTGCGTGCTCCGCTCGGGACATGGGCGGTCATGGGCAACCACGACTGGGCGACGGATCGTCCCGCCCAGCGAGGGCGCGCCCCGGCCACGCGCTGGCATGACGCATTCTCCTCGGCGGGGATCGAAGTGCTCTCGAACCGCGCGGAGCGCCTCTCCTGGCGAGGACGGTCCTTCTGGATATCCGGTCTGGAGTCCCAGCTGGCCTACCCGGGAGGCGCCCATGACGTGGCGGCCACGCTCGAGCAGATCACCGACGAGGCTCCCGCCCTGCTGCTCGCGCACGAGCCGGACATCTTCGCGAAAGGAAGCGACCGCTTCGCGCTTCAGATGTCGGGCCACACCCATGGCGGCCAGGTCCGCATCTTCGGTCGCGCGCCGATCGTGCCCTCGGCCTTCGGTGAACGCTACGCCTATGGCCATGTCGAGGAGGAGGGTCGTCACCTGATCGTCTCCTCGGGCATTGGCTGCTCGCGGCTCCCGATCCGCATCGGCACGCCGCCCGAGATCGTCGAGGTCGCCTTGCGCGGTGCCTGACCCCGAGGCGGCCTGGGGCACCGGTGGGCGGGCGGGCCCTCTCACCCCTCGCTTCGAGGGTGATCGGCCTGCCGCTTCCCAGGCGCTTTCCCGGACATCCGACCACTTCCCCCGTTTTTAGATCGCGAGGCCGTCGATGCCGACCTGTCCCATTCCCTTGCGCAAGACACGCCACTGGCTCGAGCACCAACATGGCGAGATCATGCGACGCGCCCTGGCGCCGACCTCCGGTCGCTCCACGGAGATCCCATTCGCGCTCAGCATCACCGGGCAGCTGACGTCCCGGGTCGATCTCGACCCGGTGGCGATGTGCCTGGTGTTCGCAGAGGATGGAAGGCCGATCCCGCGCAGGATCGTCGATCTCTCCGAGGATATCCGGGCCGAGGTTGCGCTCGCGGCGGTTGCCTTCGGATCGGACAGGCACATCCTGATGGCCCTGCGCGGGCTCATCTCTCCCTTTGCCAGCCAGAATACCGAGATCTCGCTCGACCTCTACGCCACTGCCTCCGGCATGCTGGCCTTCAACATCAATGACGCGGGGCGCCTTCGCGACAGCACCGATACCGAGGCCATGCGCGAAGGAACGCTCGCGTCCCTGACCGCGCTGATCGTGCCCACCCCCGCGTCGCATCACCACGCCCTGGAAATCGCCGCGCGCAATTCAGGCCTTGCCGCGTTGTGCTCGCATCTCGTGCGCTACCTGCTGCCCGAGTCCCGCGAGGAAATTCGCTTCGCCGATCCGGACTTTTCCCGCCTCGCGCAGAGCTGATCGAAAAGGCTTTGACCGCCCCGGGATTCCCGGCCACGACACACCATCGAGGAGGTCCACCATGGCCCTGACACCGCTGCCGCGGCGTGATCCCGATCGCGATATCGCCGACATCTGTGCCGCCCGTCTTTTCATGGCTCCGGTCATGACAGACCAGGGCTCGGTCTCGCCCGCCCCGCTCGATTTCATGGCCCGCGTCATCGAGGGCCATCCCGACGACATCCCGATGCTCCTGAAGCTTCTGCGCAACCCCGAGGTCAGCCACGCCCTCCTTGTCGACATCGAGATCGATGACGACATACTCGGACCCCAGTCGATCAAGGCGCTCTCTGTCGCCTGGGCCGCGCATCCTGACCGGTTCGGCGACGGACCGGTCTTCTGCTTCGGCGCCGTTTATGATCACGTGGTGATGCTGCGCACCGCGCAGAGCAACCATGCGCGCCTCGAAATGATCCGCCGCGATCCCTGCCTTGAGGCGATCCCGGCACGACACTGGTCAAAGCCTTTCCATGGCCACGACCATAGCCCGGGCCCGCTGGGACGCCTGAAACGCCTGGCGCGCCACGCCTACCGCCGCGGCTGACCCCGAAAGACAGACAAGAGACGACAGTTCAGATCGAGCGTGGCCCAGACTCACGCCCCGGAGAAGTCATGACAAGCATTCCTTCCATTTGCGGAGACTGGGCGGTGCGGATGCGCCAGCTCGAAACCGATTTCGACCGCGAGCACCTCGAGGTGATCACGCAGTTCTGCCGGGGCGGCAACCTTCCCTTCAACGCACCCCTTCTCAAGCGTGCCCGCAACCCGCACCGCACCATCGCCACCCGCCTTTATGCCAATGCCGTCTACAGCGGGGGTGTCCCGTCTGGCAATCACCCGGGCCTGGAGATCCCGCGCGCCTCTCTGACGACAGGAGGACATGCCCAGATGCGCATCGAGACCTCCGCCATGCTGGAGCGCGACCAGGTCCTTCTGGTCTTCTCCGATCTCTCGGTGCTCTACATCGAGACCTCTGGCGCCAGCACGCGCGACCACGTCCGGGTGCTGCCGACCCCGCTCGTCATGCGCCCCTCCCAGGTTTACGCCGGCGACCGGCACCGCATCTCGACCCGCCTCTCTAAATCCGGAACGGTGCGTCAGCTCCGCATCGGACATGCCGTGGCTGTTCTCGATGACTGGGTCGCCGGGCAGGATCATCTCTACGCCCCGCCCCCGAGCGAACTGACACGCGCCTGGGCGCATCAGGTCGACATCGAAGCGGCCGCGCTGGCCCGCCGCCTGGCCGCGCGCAAGGCGCGCCCCGCCGTCCTGCCGCAATCCCGGTCCACCAGCCCGCATCTCTACGTGCCCCGGATCGGGCGCCTTCCCCTGCCGCCCCTGGAGCACCCCCGCGCCGCGCTGATCGCCCGTCGGGACGCGCATCCCGACGATATTCATCTCGGCCACATCGCCTTCGACCCGGACGATCCCCTCATCGACGATCTCGGGCAAGTGCTCGAAATCTCGCTCGAGGTGCTCCAGGTCAGCACATCCGACCCGGAAATGCGCGAGGCGACCATATCAGCGGCCCTCCTGCCGTCCTCCCCCTGGTCGGACCGAGCCCTTCTGAGCATCTCCAGCAGCCTTCCAGGCCGCGAGGAGGAGATCCGGCGCGAGATGCTGAAGATCGCCGGCCCGGACCTGATGCCGGTCGCCTCCCGCTTCTTCGGTTTCGCGAATGCGACATGGGACCTGAGCGTGCCGGATGTCGTGGTCAGGCTGGCCCGCGCCAACTCCAGGCCCGCGCCGTCGAACCACCAGCTCCTTGCGAGCCATGCCAGGCTGGTGCAACTCAAGGAGCGCCTCTCCAGGAGAGAGGGCGACGTAAGTCGCAAGAGCGCCTGACACCAGGTCGACAGTCGGCAGGACAACAGGGGCATGATGGCAGCCTTGGCCTGAGAAAGGGTGGTGTCTTCGGAGACCCCATGCGCGTCGGGCCACGAGACGAGCCCGATCCGCGCCTTGGGGTGCCGGAAAGAGGAACACCAGCAGCCGAGGTCGGAACGCCCCGATATCGGTCGCTTCAAAGTCAACATCGGGGCATCGACCTTACCGGTCGAGACCCGCCAAGGACAGGCAGCCTGCCTGTCTTTCGAAACAGAAAGGAGTGCGCATGACGCTGGTCATCGAGCGCAAACCCAAACGAAAACTTGCAACCTCCGGCCGCCCGGCGGTCCGGTCGATCATTCCCCTGCGGGCGGCGACCGAGGCGCCCAGGGCATCGTTCCCTGTCTGCGCCAACATTCATTGCGCGGACCCGCTGAGCGGCCGGGTGGTCTTCGACGCCCGCGCCGACGATTGCCAATGCGCCATCTGCGGCGAGTGGCAGAAGGATCTGCCCGCAGGGGATCTCGAAGAGATGGCCTGACGCCCTTCTCTCACCAGCAGTTCGCCAAGCCGGAACAGCATCGGAGAAAATACGAGTGATGACCCAAGCGACGACCGAAGGGCGATCCGCCTTCACTGCCGGGAAAGCCCTTGCCGACAATCCCTGGCCCGAGGGCAGCCCACATCACGGCCATTGGCGCATGGGCTGGAGGCTCGCCAAGGAGGCGCGACGCATCGAGACCGAACGGCTCTGCGCCGAACTTCCCTGCACCGTCTGCCATGGCGATCATGGCCCGAACGACTGTCCGGCGCCGGCATGATGGAGGACTTCGTCGCCTATCACGGGCTCCAGGGCCGCCGGCCGCGCGGCTTCGCCTTCGGCGGGCTCGACAACCACCCCGAAGGCATTCACCTCGGCACGCTTGCTCAAGCCCGCATGCGGGCCGGGGCAGGAACGGTCCTGCGCGTCCGCGTGCGCGCGAGCCAGGCCTCCCGCGCCGTCGCGCGCGTGCGGGACCGGGACGGAGCCTGGCGAAACCTGCTGCGCCGCCATTGCCGACGCAAGACCTCGATCCTGGTCTATCTCAACCGCCACGAAGGGATAACCCTCGAGCGCGCCGAACAGCTCGGCGCGCTGGGCCTGGGCCGCGTCGCGGCCCTGTCCGATCGGCAGTTTCGCAAACTCGCCCCCGAGGCCGAAGACAGCTGGATCGTGCTCGACCCTGCGCTTCTGGACATCCTCGGGTCCGTGCCTCGCCGCAGGACATGACATGGAAATCCCGGCTCGAGCTCATTGCTCGGCCGGGATTTCTTCATGTCCGGGATCAGCTGTTGACGCTGTCCTTGAGCGCCTTGGCGATGGTGAACTTCACCACGCGGTCGGCCTCCTTCTTCATCTGCTCTCCCGTCCCGGGGTTGCGCACCATGCGCTCGGGCCGCTCCCGGCACGCCATCTTGCCGACATTGGGAATGGTCACCGCGCCGCCTGCGGAGACCTGCTCGGCGATGATCTCGGCGAGCGCATCGAGCGACGCCTGGACGGTTTTCTTGTCGGTGCCGGCCTTCTCGGCCATCTGCGCCACGAGCTCGGTCTTCGTCAGTGGTTTGGTCATCCTGTCCCCTGTTTTTTCTGATCAACGCGGTATCACTGCACAGCCAGGACGCCAATGGCAAGACGGATGCGCCGAAAGCCAGTCCTTCCGCCTTGAAAAATCCGACCCAATCTTCTGCTTGGAAAGAGCGGCACGGGGCCGCTCTCACTGACATGAGACCGACCCGAAAATGGACATCGTCGCCGCGACCTATGTCGCCACCCTGCTGCTTTTCGTCTCCTCCATGGTCGTCGCGACCCTGCTTTCGATCTCCACCAACGCACTCGACTACACTCATCGCCGGTTTTTCGGCAGCTTCCTCTTTCGCTGCATCTTCCTGACCGGATGCCTGCTGGGCATCTCCCGCCTGTCCGGCAATCCGGTGCTGGCATTTGATGTCATCTTCTTGTCGATCGGGATGCTGTTCTTCGAGTTCGCCCGCGCCTTCGCCGCGGCGGTGCGCAAGCGCATGTGATCAACCGACCTCACCCGGCGGGGATCTCACCTGCGACATGAAGGGCGAGGTCGCGAGCCGGTTTGCGACGGCGCAGTCGCACCCCCTGACCGTCCGGTGCCGCCGCCCCTCTTCATTGGTGAAGGGGCGGACGTCCCGGAACAGTCCAACAGGAGGCACATCAGAATGCTCGCAAACAAGAAATCACCCCGCTTCACCCTCACCATCACCGCGCTCAAGGAGGGGATTACCCTTTCCGGCGAGGCCACCCTGCCGCGATGGCTGCTCCGCGCGATCGCCCTCGGCGCGGCGCATGTCCTCGCCACCCAGGTCTTCGGCCTCGATGGCGTCGATACTCTCTTCGAAGCAGCTCGAGGTCTCGTTGCCTGAGCCCGCCCCATCGGGGCGGAGGATCGACGCCTCCTGCGCGTCGCCCCTTTTTCGGGGGAGCGCCGGCACCGAACGCCGACCGTCGGCACAATCTCCCTTTCATCACATCCTTTCTCCGGGGACCCGGTCATGAAGCACGACACCCGCCTGCGCATCGCCCACCCGACCTCGGTCGCAGAGATCGAGATCCGCGCCCATACACCCGACCCGCTGCAATGCGCCGGGTGTCACCACCGTGAGGGTGACTGCTCGCGCCTCGCCTTTGCCGACATGCCGCTGGTCGAGGTCTTCAAGGATGGCATCGCCTTTGTCAGCTGCACCCAGTTCGACTTCAGTGATCTTTACGAAGACAGCACGGAGATCTTCTGATGGAAACGCTCATGGAAGCCCCGGCCCGGCAGGCGAGGGCCGCGCCCAGGCCGCCTACGCTCTGGTGCGTTCTCGCAATGGACTGGGACGGCTTTTACGGCACCGAGATCCATGTCAGTGCCGCCACCCGGGAAGAGGCGGTGCGACTGGCTACGGCAGAGGCCGAGCACCACTGCCGAAACTGCCTTTCCAGGCTCGGTTTCGCCTACGGGATGTCGAGCCGCGACAGGGATCTCGATCGGGCCATCGCCCGCCGGGCGGAGGTCTTCGCCCGAGAGGCGCGCGCCAAGCTCTCCCCCGTCGCGACTGCGGCCGTTATCACCCGCACTCCCGGCAATCGCCGTTAAGCCAGAAAAAGAGGCTTTGTCCATGTCCCTGAAGATTTCCGAGACGATCGAGATCGACGACATCGGTGGAAACTGTCCGGTCCAGGCCGAGGGCAGAATCGCCGATGTCCCCTTCTACTTCCGGGCCCGTGGCGCCCGCTGCCAGATCTGGATCGGTGCCACCCCGATGTCGGACGATTGCTGGCACCTTGAGGAACCCTGCGGCGAGGGATTCGAGGCTGGCTGGATCGGCGAAGAGGAGGCCCTGGCCTTCATCGAAGCCGGCGCGAAGCGCTTCCTCGAGGAATGCGACCCCGCCCCACAGGCCGCCTTTGCGGCATACCTGAACGCCGACGGCGCCTGGAAGGCGGAGCTTGCTGCCCGGTTCGGCAAGGAGGCCATAGCCGCGGTGCAGTTCGAGTCCGGCCGCGGGGCGCCCGGCAGCGAGCTCCGCCGTCTCAGCGACGCTCGGGACGCGGCGCTGGCCGAATGGGAGCGCCTGAAGGACGGCCAGCCGAGATGACCCGGGCCCGCCGATTTTCGGGGCAGCACCGATGACGCCATTTCCGGGGCAGTCCTTTTGTCCTCGGAGCTACCTCATGATCCTCGATTTCTTCATCCTCCTCTCCCCCACCCTTGCCCTTGGCACCTTCCTGCTCCTGCGCGGCGCGCGCCGGCCGGGCGATGCAGGCGATCTCGCCTATGCCGACGATGATGCGCCCGAGCGTCGAAGCGAGGCGCCACCCCTGGTTCGCAGCGAACCTGCAATGGCCGAAGAGCGGCGCGCCGCGATCGACGGCCTGTCGCCCGACGGCCCGCAGGCCCCGACTGCCCGGCAAGAGCCGCGCCTGAACGGGACCCGGCCCCAGGCGTCGCACGAGACTTTCTATATCGACTTCGCACAAGAGCCTTCCGACAAGCCCTGACGCGGCAGGGGTCCGGCGCCGCCCGCCCTGTTCGGCAGGAGCGGACGACGCCGGACACCCGCGAGGATTACCACCTCGCAATATGGTCGAGGCCGGCGCGCCGCACGCCCTTTCCTGAAAGGACCCCCGGAGATGCATTTCGACCCGAGTCAGCACATGCGGCTGCGCACCATGCGCCGGTATTCACCCCTGCGCCCCATGCGCTCGGCGGAGGAGACCCTCCGCCACCCCATCCATCGTCCCTCGGCAACAGGCACCCTGGTCCGGCAGCAGCTGAGCGCACAGAACCGGTCGATCGCCAGGGGTCTCGGCCTCGTCTCCGCCAAGCTTCACCGCTTCGCCGATACCCTGGACGCGCTCGACCCGGAGCGGCGCGGGACGCTTTCGCTGCGCGCCAATGTCCTGATGATGACCGACCAGGTCTCCCGGCAGTTGGTTCTTCCAAAGGACCTGCCCCATCCGCATAAGGTCGACGTCGGGGTCGTCGACATGCTCGAGCATCCCGGCTTCCTCGCCGCGCTCTGCGCACCGGTCAAGTTGGGATCGATCCTGAACCCCGATCGGTTTACAGCCCTTCAGGATCTTCGCATCCAGGCAGCCGACCTGCTGCCGCGCCTGCACAGAGATCTTCTCCATCTGCACCATGTCGCGAGCGATATGGCCCTTGGTCCCTTCTCGCAGATGGTGCGTGGCGTCGCCCTGCTTGCCTGCGGTATCGAGGCGCGAGAGCTGACCGTGGTCCTCGACCAAGCCGCCTGAGACGGCTTGACCAGATCCCTCTCAAAGGAGACCTTCACACAATGAAAACAGACCGTGAAAAACCACTCCCCAAGGCCGCCTACCTCGGTGTCGATGGGCGCAGCTATCGCATCCTGTCGCCCACCGTGCGGATCTGGATCAGGCGGGCGGAGGGCTACACCCATGATCTCGGCGAATGGACCTTCGAAACCTTCGCGCAAGCCAATGCCCATCTCGGCTCGGCCCAGAAGACCGCACCGAAGGGCGGCGGCTACGACAAGCATGACTTCGAGGTCGCCTGGGCCTGCGGCTTCGTCTACCAGGGCCGTTTCGACCTGGAAAACAACGGTCAGATGCCCAGCCTCGACGCCCATATCCGCCAGTTCCTGACCTTCATCGTGAAAAACCCCTGCGGCGGCGAGGTTTTCAGCGAAGAGGATCGCCAGGGCGCCGCCGAGCTTCTCGAGACCCGCGACATCGGCCAGGGCGCCGTGCCCGCGCCGGATGACTGGGAGATTCTGCGCGACTACACCCGGGAGAGCGACAGGGGCGATTTCCGGCAGCTTCAGATGGACGTCTTTGCCGCCTCACGCACGCCTGGCTGAGCCGGGCTCCAACTCAACCCCGCCGCTCCGGCGGGCATGGAAAAGCCGGCGTCCGCGATGCGGTCGCCGGCTTTTTCCTTGTCGGGCTGCGGAGCCTGGAGTCAGCCGAGTCCCTCGACCGGCCCCTCGGGCAGCTTGGCGAGCCCGGTCCCTGCGGACTAACTCCCTATCAGGTCCGGCCAGCATGACGAGACGCCGCAGATCCAGGAGGGGCAGGCATTTGACACTGAAACGTATCGGCATCCTGTCGGCCCTCACGGCGATGTTTCTGAGCCCTTCCATGCCCTCGGCCGCCGGTCGAGATCCCCTCCGAGATCCCCTCCGAGATCCGCTGGTGGTCGAGGCCTCGGTGGTGCACCTGAAGGAATATGCCGCGGGCGGGTGCTTTCTCGACACCGTTCCCGATGAGCCCCTCGAGGAGGACATGTCCTTGAGCTGTTCGGAATACAGCTGGGTTTTGACCAACACGACCGATGCGCCGATCAGATCCATCGAGGTGTCCGACGATTTCGGCGTCGTCCTGGAGCAGCTGGGTCTTGCCGAAAATGCAGCCAGACTGGTCGATATCCGTGTCATCGAAAGCATCGGAATGCGGGCGCGCCGGTTCGAGGATAATGTTTTCGCGGCCATCGCCGATGTCATCCCTCCGCAGGGCAGGGTGGCAATCCGCCTGCGGGTCGAAATCCAGCACCCTCGCCTCGAGGGGCGGCCCGGGGACTGACGTCAGGAGCCCCGGGCCGCCCGGTCAGATCGCGCATGCGATGACTGGCGGGGGCTGCGCCCCCGCGCCCCCGGCCCTGCGGGGCCCGAAACACCATCAGGAGCACCACATCTCGTTATCGCGTCCCGGGAGCGATTGCGGGGATCGATCAACGTCCCCTGCCTGGCGGCTTCATTTGGGCTTGAGATCGGCGCGGCGATCCCGGGAACCGCGGACAGGCCTGCGAAGCCGCACAGTCCGCGACAGGGGCGCGCGCCGCGCGGACCAACAAGAGGGCCTCCTGCCCCGAAAAGGACTACCCGGGCGCCGCCTCTGCCGAGGCCTGGCCTTGCCTCCCGGGTGGGCGCCCAGGGCGCCAGGATCGCCGCGACCGAGGCGCGGCGAAGAGACGCCGAGATCTCGGCTCAGGCCGGCTGGGCGCGGCAAGACCGCGCGGCTCCGTATCAGGCGGAAGGCGGCGCGATCCGCCCCTTCCTGGTGGGTGCAGGACACCCCTCATGACGCGGCCCACTCCACCGCTCCGGCCGATGCCCAAGCGGATGTCGCAGCCCCGGGATCGGCCGGGAAGCGGAGAGGCTCCCGGATCGCATCGCGTCCGGGAGGGAGGAGGTAAACCCATATCCGATAGGCAGGTCCCTGCCTTCCATTCCGCCCGGCGTGGCCTGGCAGGCAGGGCCGAGGAAACTTCGACACGACGAGGCGAGAACATGCTGATTACCGACTGGACCCCCAACAACGGCGCCGTGTTCGACCGGCCGGTCTTCGCCATTGGCGATGTGCATGGGCAGGCCGAGGCCCTTGCGGGCCTGCTGGCCCATCTCGAGGCTCTTCCCGGGGCCCGGGAGGGCGAGCTGATCTTCCTCGGGGACCTGATCGATCGCGGCCCCGATACGCTCGGCGCCGTCGCGACCGCCTTCGCGGCCCGGGACCGCTGGCGCGCCGTTCAGCACCTGCCCGGGAACCACGAGCTGATGCTCCTGGCGGCCTTGCAGGGCGATTGCGACGCCTGCACGACCTGGCTCGCCAATGGCGGGATGGATGTCATCCTCGAGATCGACCTTGAGCGGAACATGACCCTCGACGCAGCGCTCGATGCCCTGCGCGCTCGCCTGCCCGAGGACTGGACGCGGACCTATGGCGAAGGTCCGACGCATCTGCGACGCGCCGGAGGTGGCCGTGTTCTCTTCGTTCATGCCGGCATCCACCCCCGGCGCGATCTCGCGGAGACCTTCGCGCAGGACCGCTTCGCACGCAGCGACGATCACTGGGCCTGGATCAGGCAGCCCTTCCTGGGGTGGCCGAAGGGTTGGGGCCACCTCGGGCTCGACCTGGTCGTCCACGGCCATACGCCAGCCACGACCCACCCGCTCGAGGACGCCTGCCAGGCGGCCGAGCTGCTGGATGTCGTGGCCGACTTCGGCTGTGTCTGTCTCGACGCAGGCGCCATGCGCCGCCCGCAGCTGGTCGCCGCGGAGTTTCGCGGCGAGCGCCACCGCCTGCACGTGCTCGAGGCGCCGAGGCTCGACTATTGAGATCGGCCGCCGCCCCTTCCGGAGCGGCCCGGAGCGGCCATGCCGCTCCTCTCTCCGCGCGCCTCGCGGCGCGCGGACGATCTCGCACCTGCTGCCCCGTCCTCTTGGCGAGACGGGACAGCACGGCAAGATCGAGGAGAACATGATGACCATCACCGAACGCATCGAAGATCGCGTCAACGCGCTTGGGCCCCGCGCCCTCGACTGGGCACTGCACCAGGCCGACACCATCATCCTGCCGCGCTGGATGCTGGTGCTCTTCGCCGTCGGGATCGGAGAGGTCCTGCTTCTCGACCTCAGAGGCGATCTCGGGCTCAGGGCCTGGCTCACCGCAGTGATGCAGTCCTTCCTCTGAGACAGGGCGCCGCGCGGGCCGCGCGGCGCACCCACTTCCCTGCAAGCAGGAAAATCAACCGAGCAGAACAGGAGGACGCTCCTCATGAAGAACCAGTCCATCGCCGCGCCGGCATCCCGCTCACCTGCAATCATCGACCTCAACATCGTCGGCCTGCGCTCCGATCTGGCCGCCGCCGGTGCCGGCGGCTATTCGATCTGCGACGGCCACGGCATCGAGGCCGGTGGCTGTTTCACCTACCCCTCGGCACAGGCCGAGTTCTGCGCGCTCGAGGCGCTTCGACTTGGCCTCGAGCAGGCGCTCGAGACCTGCCGGGCCGGCGATCGCCTGATGGTCCGCTCCGCCCGCGGCAGCCAGCTTCCCTTCCTCGGTGTCGAGGCCCGCAAGGACCCGAAGGTCCGCACCACCCAGGCCGCCGCCTCCGACCTGCTTCTCGACCTTGCTCGCGGCGAGATCGAGGTGCGCTTCTGTCGCGCCCTGCCGAGCGACGCGCTCGAAGATCTGCATCGAGAGGCGCTGCGCACACTGATGGGCTGACCGGGACCATGACAAGAAAAGCCGGCCTGGCGCCCTTCGGGGTTGCCGGGCCGGCTTTTTTCATGGCGACCACGAAGATCGGCGCCTGCGTCCGAAGCGGCGCAGGGCGGCGGGCCCTATTTCCTCCGCAGTCTTCTTCAGGGGGTCGCCCATGTTCATGCTTCGACGCAACCTCCAGGCCGCGCCCGGGCAGAGAGGTCCGGCCTCGCCTGGTTCCCAGATGCTGGCCCGCGCCGAGCGCAGCTGGAAAACACTGGAGAACGCCAAGCAGCCGGGCGCCGAAATCGACCCCTACGATTGCCTGTCCCGCCTGGAGCACGCGGATCAGACCGCCGCGCGCGATCCTGGTCTCAGTCGCGCCGAAAGCAACGCCGCGACGGCCGCCGCGATGCGCGCGGCGATGGCGCGCCGGACCGCCATGGCAGCGATCGACGACAGGCTGAAGGCGGAGGCGAGCCCTGCCCTCGAGGACATCGGGCAGGCCGAGCGCGCCCGCGCCGCGTTGCTGCGCACGACCGCGAACGATCTCATCGATCACGTCGACCCCGCAGGCCGGGGGCTGGTTAACCATGCACAGGCGCAAAATCACCGCATGGTGCTGCGCACGGCCGAGCGCCACGAAATCCGCGCGGTATCCGCGCTGCACGGACGCGAAGGCCTCGCGGCGAGAACCGGCCTTTCCGGAGACGAGCTCGACCAACTGGTCGCCCGCAGCAACGCGCAGGACCTCCTGTCGCGTCATGAGCGGGAGCATGCGGCGCGGATCGAGAACAAGAGCGCGCAGGAAAGCCCGGCGGAGGCCTGGCAGCGCAAGGCGGCCACGCTGTCCGCCCAGGACTTCAATACCGAGGTCTGCAAGGCCCGCGCGGACTTCATCGACACCGCCCTGCCCCCGGACAGCTCCGATCGCGACAAGCGCATCGAGCGCAATACTCTTTTGCGGGTTCACCGGGAAGCCGAGGCCGCCGGCGCGACTTCCGGCCCCAGTCTGAAGCTGAACCAGGGCATCTTGAAGTATGCCCCCGAGGAGTCGGAGGCCCGGCGCGATCTCCTGGCCTTGCGCGACACCTGCCTTGCCGAGCGCAAGCGACAGCGCAGTGCACAGGCTGAGCGGTCCTGACGCTCAAGGCACCGGGTTCGTGGAAAATCCATCGAGCGGCTGGAGTGCCGAGCGCAGCGGAACAATCTCCTTGGAGACGACCAGCCCAGGAGACCAGTGGTGACCCGCAAGATCGACGCCTTCCCGTGCCTGCCATTGCCAGGCTCCATCAGCCAGCCCGAAGTCGCGGCGATGTCGGACATGGAGCGGATGCTCCGCGGATACGGGCTGACCACCGCCCGCTTCTTCTACCGCATGCCAGATTACCAGAACGTCCTCAACGAGTTCATCTGGCAGTTCTATGACCTTGCCCCAGATCACCCGACGCTCTTCGAGAAGATCGAATGGTGGCAGGCGAACCTTGAGGGCCCCCTGCATTCGGTGAGCTACGACCATCGCAAGATGCTTTCGGCGGGAGATTGGCAGCGTTTGGCGGGTGAGTTCGTCCTTCAGTAGCCTGCCTGGTTTTTCCTCTTCAGGCCGGCCGCCTGCGGGGCCGTTTTCGTTCCGGGGCGGTTCCCTTCATTCGGAGACAGCACCTCCGGAAAAGGGCTTCGAGGCGCGCAGGGCGTGCTGGAGGGCTTGGCCAGCAAGCCGTCTCTCGTGGGCGTGAGACGGCTGGATGGTCAGCCGGGAAAATCGAAGAGAGAAGGAAGATCCCCATGTCGAACAAGACCCATACCGCCCCCTGGCCGCAGCGCTTCGGCACCATTGACAAGCTCCAGGTCAAGACCGGCCGCAAGGGCCGCTATGCCGTGGTCAGCGTGAACTGCAAGACCTTCACCCAGACCGCCTTCGCCTTCACCGACAAGCTGGTCGATCAGCTGATCGCCGCCGGCGAGGGTGCCAGCGTCTGGATGAAGGGCCCGGTCGAGCAGATCGAGCGCACCAACGACAACGGCGCCACCTACAAGGTCGACCAGATGAAGGTGGTCTACTTCAAGAACAAGTCGGCCGCCGAGGCGCCCGAGGCCGCACCCGAGGCTGCCGAGATGGCCCCGGCCGAGCCGCAGGACCTGACCGCGATCAA
>Ga0209345_10001659_pt1 | contig 26219 bp, 19 predicted proteins | sample Cruoilmetagenom7_FD_187294 | JGI IMG/M metagenome (GOLD analysis project Ga0209345, IMG submission 187294) | Oil polluted marine microbial communities from Coal Oil Point, Santa Barbara, California, USA - Sample 7 (SPAdes) (version 2) | ecosystem: Environmental > Aquatic > Marine > Oil seeps ...
TTAGAGAAAAATATAGCTCTTTCAGAGATATTTTATAATCAACAAAATTATCAAATATTTTAAATATTCTTTTCATCGAAGCACCAACAACCAATAATACTTTGTTTTCACCTCCATAAGATATAGCAAAATCCTGTCGAATCAATATTATTAGCGATAAAATGCTTGATTCTTTTATAAAATTAATGCATATTCCTCTTGTTCGGGCGATTAGCTCAGCTGGTAGAGCATCTCGTTTACACCGAGACGGTCGGCAGTTCGAATCTGTCATCGCCCACCATTTTTTAGTATTAAACCCTTTTGAGGAATATTCTTATGAAAATAAACATTAAACAAATAAATATTAAACAAATAGCCTTTGTCGCATTTGGACTTATCATAATTACGGCAATATTTGCTTTAACTCAACTTAATGTGGCCACAGCAGCCAAACAGGATGGAAAGAAGTTTGATGATTGGGTCGTAGCTTGTACGCCTAAAAATGAAAAGACAAAAACTCCTGAAACCTGCTTACTAACACAACAAATTAACATATCGCAAGATGATAAACAGCAGCCAATTGCATTATTTCAGATCGGTTATTTTGGCTCTAAAAAAGAACTAAAGCTAATTCAAACCCTGCCACTTGGAGTAAGCATTCAGGCTGGTACTTCTATCATTAGCTCAAAAAAACTTATTGCGCCAGGCAAGTATACAACCTGCTTGAACAATGGATGCAACGCAGTTGCTCCTATCTCCAATGCCGATTTAAAAACACTCCTCTCCAACGCAGAGAATTCAGTAGCCTTTATGAATTTGGAAGGTAAGCAAATAACCCTACCTCTTTCTACGAAGGGACTAGAACAAGGTCTTAAATATATCAAATAAATCTCTATAACTGACAGGCTCACTTCATCCTCAGAGCTTGTCAGTTATATGTAGTGTAAATCATACAAAATCCATCTAAATTAGGCTAAACCTTGTATAAAATTATTTTATTTCTTTAGTTTTTTTATCAACGGATATACTCTCTATAGGAATCTAACTAGAAACACTTGCATGCTATAGAGCTTTTCTTGCAGAGTGTTTTTTAATTTTTAGTTAACTTTTATGACAAGAATTTTTATAGCATTACTAACCTTTCTTGTAAGCCACTCTGCCTTTGCTTCTAAACCGCTACCCTGGCAACTGAATTTTCAGGAAGCTGCAAGTCCGGTAATGGCAGAACTGCACGATTTCCATAATTTTCTTCTTATACTATCAACAGCAATCGTATTATTTGTATTTTTTCTGATCGTATATGTAATCATCAGATTTAATGCTAGAGTCAACCCGATTCCAGCTAAATTTACTCATAATATTGCAATCGAAATAATATGGACAGTGATACCCATTATTCTGCTTGTTGTGATTGCCATACCTTCTTTCAGGATATTAAAAATGGCCGAACATACGCCGTCAGCAGATATGACGATTAAAGTTGTTGGCTCTCAATGGTTTTGGACATACAGCTATCCTGACCATGGCGACTTTGAATTTGATAGTTATATGATTCAGGATGCCGATTTAAAACCTGGACAATTAAGATTGCTTGAAGTTGATAACCGAATTGTTGTGCCGCAAGGTGCTACCATCAAATTTCTAATTACAGCTGCTGACGTAATCCATAGCTTTGCTGTTCCTGCTCTCGGGCTAAAAACCGACGCCGTCCCGGGCAGAACAAACGAAGCCTGGACAAGAATAGACAAGAAGGGAGTTTATTACGGACAATGTTCGGAATTATGCGGTGTGAATCACGGCTTTATGCCGATCGCTATTGAAGTTGTAAGTAAGCAAGAATTCGCATCCTGGCTTAAACTGGCTAAACTTAAATTCGCAAGTCACAACACAATTCTTGCACAAAGTAAATAATTAAGGATAATAAAAGACTATGACAGATCATGCTCACAAGACACCAAGTGGCTGGAGGAGATGGATGCTCTCAACCAACCATAAAGATATTGGCTCTATGTACATTATCTTCTCCATTGTTGCCGGACTCATCGGCGGATTATTTTCCGTTTTATTTCGTATGCAGCTAGCTTCACCCGGTTCTGATTTTCTTGGAGGAGATCATCAGCTTTTTAATGTACTAATTACAGCTCACGCCTTGATCATGGTTTTCTTCATGATTATGCCGGCATTATTTGGAGGGTTCGGCAACTGGTTTGTGCCACTGCTCATAGGCGCTCCGGATATGGCGTTTCCCAGAATGAATAATATTAGTTTTTGGTTGCTGATTCCATCATTTACATTACTGTTACTCTCAAGCATGGTCGATGGCGGCGTCGGAACCGGCTGGACAATGTACCCCCCTTTAAGCAATCTGGTTGGACACCCGGGTGCTGCGGTCGATATGGCCATATTTAGTCTGCATCTTGCCGGTATCTCCTCAATTCTGGGTTCTATCAATATGATAGTTACTATCTTTAATATGCGAACTCCCGGAATGGGGCTATTCAAAATGCCTCTTTTTGTTTGGTCAATTTTAATCACAGCGTTTCTACTGGTATTAGCTCTTCCGGTTCTTGCCGGTGCAATTACCATGTTACTTACTGACCGTAATTTTGGTACCAGCTTCTTCTCTCCCGAAGGCGGAGGTGATCCGGTCTTATTTCAGCATCTGTTCTGGTTCTTTGGTCATCCGGAAGTATATATAGTCATCTTACCCGGCTTTGGCATTGTCTCACAGGTAATCTCCACTTTCTCCCGTAAACCGATTTTTGGTTATACCGGCATGGTTTGCGCTATGGCAATTATCGGCTTTATCGGCTTCATTGTCTGGGCACACCACATGTTCACTGTTGGTTTATCATATAATGCCCTGCTGTACTTTACCGCTGGGACAATGGTGATTGCAGTGCCTACAGGAATTAAAATATTTAGCTGGATTGCTACTATGTGGGGAGGCTCAATTACTTTAAAAACACCAATGTTATTCTCGATTGGCTTTATCCTACTCTTTACCATTGGCGGAGTAACTGGAATTATCCTTTCAAATTCAGCATTAGACAGAGTGCTTCACGACACATATTACGTTGTTGCTCACTTCCATTACACAATGTCACTTGGCGCATTATTTACTGCTTTTGCAGGCTTTTATTACTGGTTTGGTAAAATGTCAGGAAAACAATATCCGGAATGGATGGGAAAAATTCATTTTTGGCTAACATTTATTGGGGTGAACTTAACCTTCTTCCCGCAGCATTTTCTGGGACTTGCAGGAATGCCAAGAAGAATACCTGATTATCCGGATGCGTTTGCAGGATGGAACTACGTTTCCTCCGTAGGATCGTTAATTTCCATGTTTGCAGCTCTGTTCTTCGTATTCATTGTACTATATACTCTGAAATTCGGCAAAAAATGTCCTCAAAATCCGTGGGGTGATGGAGCTGATACTCTGGAATGGACAGTGGATTCACCACCACCTTATCATACATACGAAACACAACCGGTAATAAAATAGTATGACAAAAACCTATACTGCCTCTGCCCTTGAATCTGATATGGGAGCATCGGTAAAAGACTATATTATGTTAATGAAACCACGAGTAATGTCTCTCGTGGTGTTTACTGCTTTTTGCGGTTTATGGCTTGCTCCTGCAACCATTCATCCAATCATTGCTATTGCCTCTATTTTATTCATCACAATTGGCGCCGGTTCTGCAGCTGCAATAAATATGTGGTATGACCGCGATATTGACGCCATTATGAAAAGAACCCAAAAACGCCCCATCATCACAGGCGCAATCGAACCTGAAGAGGCTCTTTCGTTTGGAATAATTACCGGAGTAACATCTGTATTACTGATGGCGTTATGCGTAAACATAATGTCCGCAGCATTGTTGGCTATTACTATCTTATATTACGTCTTTGTCTATACAATGTGGTTAAAACGAAGTTCCGTCCAAAACGTAGTAATTGGCGGAGCAGCTGGAGCCCTCCCGCCGATGATCGGCTGGGCATCTGTCACTGGCGATATTTCCTGGCAATCATTTACTCTATTTGCAATCATCTTCATGTGGACTCCACCTCACTCCTGGGCATTAACATTATTTCGCTTGCAGGATTATCGTGATTGCAGCATCCCGATGATGCCGGTAATTAAAGGCAAATTATACACTAAAAAGCAGATTGTTTTCTATAGCATATTGATGGTAATTACTGTGTCGATGCCATATTTCCTGGAAATGGCTGGTATCAACTATCTTATAGTATCTTCATTTTTGGGATGTATATTTCTATATCACACAGTGCTATTATTCCAGGATCAGGATGGCACTCGAGCTAAAAAATTATTCTGGTTTTCCATCCTGTATTTATTCATCATATTTTTAAGTCTTATTTTGTTTAAAACATAGAGATATTTTCTATAAACCAAGATGATTAATAAATCTCCTGAGAATTATCCTGTTCCTGAATTTTAGCAAACGGATCATATTCTTTAGTGAATATATTTTTCCTGGGATTCTCAAACATAAGATTATAATCATTCATTTTAAAAGATTCAATAATTGCCCCTTTTTCTGTTGAGAGTTTGCCTGTATTATAATCTACCATAGCCAGCATTACAGATTTCGGTACTACAAAATCTACTGACGGCATATCCTTGTATCCATTTTTCATAAAATTAACAAATACAGGAAGTGCAATGGAAGCTCCCGAGGCACGTTCTCCTAAACTTTCAGGAGTATCATAGCCAATATAAGTACCGACTACAATCTTTGGCGTAAAACCTACAAACCACGCATCCTTGGCCTTATTGGTCGTACCTGTTTTACCGGCGATGATTTTTTTTATATGTTTAGTTCCTCTACTGGTTCCACGCTGAACACCACCTATCATTAAAGAAGTTATTTGATAACTGGTTGCTTCATCAGTAACAATATGTCCTTTTATCGGTTCAATATTTGGAGGAAGAATTTTACCCTCTTCGTCAAGAAGATATGATCTACACTCAGGGCATTCAGTATAGTCACGCTTGTATATTACGTGACCGTTACGATTTTTAATTAGTTCGATATAATGCGGTTCCACTTTATATCCGTTATTTGCAAGAACACTGTACGCTATAGTCATTCTTGACAGGGTAGTCTCCAAAGCTCCAAGCACCATAGAATGTACCAGCATCGGCTTGTCATTAATCCCAAATCTTTTAATTGTTTCTGCTACCTTATTGAGTCCTGCAAATTGACTCACCCTAACAGTCACTGTATTACGGGATTTCTCAAACCCCGTACGCATAGTAACTGGACCCAGGAAATTATCCTCAAAATTCTTCGGCTTCCATAGTGGCATGCCTGTACCCTGTTCTATCTCTATTGGAGCATCTTCAAAAAGATCATTTGGACGTGCACCATTTTCAAGAGCTGCTAAATATACGAAAGGTTTAATCAAAGAACCTGGCTGACGTTTGGCTTGGGTTGTCCTGTCAAATTTACTTACACTGAAATCATAACCACCTTCTGCTGCCAACACACGACCGGTTTTATGCTCAACAACCATAATTCCTCCATCAACTTCAGGAATTTGTCTCAATATGCAATTCTTATTTAATTTTTCAATAACGATCACATCTCCTACTTTCAACAACTTGCGTATTGATTTGAGATTAGTTGCTGTCCACTGCATATTCTGTAGAAAAATTGTGGAAGTAGTACCATCATTTAGGCCTATTTTTGCCCGATCATCCTGAACGCCTAATACCACAGCCAGTTGATAATGCCGGAGACCCAAAGGTTTCGGTATCATCCGAAGAGTATCTTGCCAATTAGCTGGATCTATGTTTTGCAGTGGCCCTCTATATCCTTTCTTCATATCATATTTCTTTATACCAAAACGCAGGGCATTAGCTGCAGCTTCCTGCATCCTGGAATCTACGCAGGTTAGTATAGTCAAACCCGCTGTATAGAAATATTCTTCACCAAACATACCGATCACTTCATCACGCACCTTCTCTGCATAATAGCCGGCATCCAAAGTTTGCACCTTGTCGAATTTGGCAAGTGTAATTTGCTGCGCAATTGCTTCTCTTGCCTGCTCCTCAGTAATATACCCATCATCATACATACGTCCTAAGACGTAATTTTTTCGCTCAAAAGCTCTTTTATAATCACGTGTTGGATTATATTTCGACGGAGCCTTCGGTAGCGATGCTAATACTGCCGACTCGTTCAACGTTAACTCCTCAACTGACTTATTGAAATAATTCAATGCTGCTGCTGCTACGCCATAAGCACCTTTGCCAAGATAAATCTGGTTCAGATATAGCTCTAATATCTCGTTCTTGGTAAATGTTTGAGTTACCATATAGGATAATATTGCTTCCTTGATTTTACGTTCCAATGATCGCTCAGAGGTAAGCAGGAAATTTTTCACCACCTGCTGGGTAATAGTTGAACCACCCTCAAAGCGACGATGATTCATAATACGAGACACATTATTAATTGCCGCTCTGATAATACTGACAATATCAATCCCTTCATGACTGTAGAAATTTTTATCTTCTGAAGCTACAAAAGCTTTAACTAGAGACTCTGGAACAGCACTAATTGGTACAAATATTCGGTGTTCTCTGGCATATTCTTCGATTAACTTACCATCAGCAGAATACATTCTGGTAATTGATGGCGGATAATATTGTCTAAGCTGTGAATAATCAGGCAGGTCTCTACTATAATAGTAGATTATATATGCAGTGATAGCTACCCCGATCACACCAAAAAACAGGAACATTTTTGCAGAGAAAATTATAAATCTTAATAGCATATTAAATCACTTCACCTGCAACACTAATTGCTGATCCTTTAGTAATTTTGACATTAACAATCTTTCCGATCAAGCTTTTATCAGCATCGTCTATATACGCAGACTGCATGTAAGGAGTTTTTCCGACAATATGGCCATCAAATTTACCGGTTTTTTCAAATAATACCGGCAATATCTTACCAACACAGCTTTCATTAAACTCAAGTTGCTGCTTTGATAGTTCTTTTTGCAAGATAGCCAGTCTCTCTGATTTTACCTTTTCTGGCACTTGCTTCATGGTAGCAGCCGGCGTGCCTGGTCTTGGGCTATATTTAAATGAAAAGCATTGGCCATAACCAACTTTTTTTACTAAATCAAAAGTATCTGCAAAATCTTCCTCCGTCTCTCCTGGAAAACCGACGATAAAATCAGACGACATTACAATGTCTGGCCTTGCTACCTTAAGCTTATCTATAATAGTAAAATACTCTGCGCGTGTATGTTTTCTATTCATCGCCTTCAAGATTTTGTTTGATCCCGATTGAATGGGCAGATGTAAAAACGGCATTAATTTTGATTCCAGGCCGTGCAGCGCAATTAAATCATCATCCATATCTCTTGGATGCGATGTGGTATATCGAATTCTCTTTAGTCCATTAATCTTGGCAACATGACGAATCAGGTCTGCTATGGAATAACTTTTATCATTACCTGCTTTGCCATGATAGGCATTCACATTTTGTCCAAGTAGATACACCTCCAGAGCCCCTTTGGCAACAACAGCCATTGATTCACGATATATTTCTTCAACTTTGCGTGAGAATTCTGCGCCCCTGGTGTAAGGCACCACACAAAATGTGCAGAACTTGTCACAACCTTCCTGAACAGATACAAAAGCACTCGCTCCCTGCCCTTCATAATTTGTTGGCAAATTATCAAATTTCTTCTCTTCAATAAAATCCAGTTCAATTAGATGCTTCTCTGATCTAGCTATCTTAGCTACTAAATCTGGCAAAGTATGATATGATTGCGGGCCAACAACTATGTCGACATACGGCGCGCGCCGAAATATCTCTTCACCTTCAGCCTGCCCCACACATCCTGCAACTGCGATTATCATATCATCGCCATCTTGCTTTAATCTGTGATCTTTTGCTGCCTTTACCCGGCCAAGCTCGGAATATACTTTTTCCGATGCTTTCTCTCTAATATGACATGTGTTAAGAATAACCATGTTAGCTTCAATTATATCCTCGGTGGATTCAAAACCAAATGGTGCCAGAAGCTCCTGCATCTTTATTGAATCATACACATTCATCTGACAGCCATAGGTTTTTATAAAAAGCTTTTTGGACATAATTTAGTATGTATCGTTTAATAAGACGTGACAAAAATACTCGCAGAATATATCATAATTTGTATAAAATTCATACAAAATAATCAAACTAATAACTATTGTGGAAAAGATTAACTGGTACGGCACTTATACTTTAACTCAGCGGGAAGTACGACGCTTCTTACGTGTTTACAATCAAACTATCTTCACACCAATGGTATCTGCCCTGATTTTTCTGGCGGTATTTGTTCTAGCTATTGGCAGCAATAAACCTGATGTGGCAGGAATTAAATTTATTAACTTCATGGGATATGGACTGATAGTAATGAGCATTGTACAGAATGCTTTTGCCAATAGCTCATCATCTTTCATTATGAGCAAAATACTGGGATATATTTCTGACATACTCACACCACCACTGGGGAGTGCGGAAATAATAATCGCTTTTACAATAGGAGCCACGCTGCGAGGCATTCTGGTTGGCATCTCAGTTGCTGTTGCCCTGGCACCATTTATTGATTACACTCTACATCACCCATTATTATTAATTTTCTACGTGTTAGCATCCTGTACGTTACTTGGCAAGCTTGGCATTCTCTCTGGATTAATTTCTAACTCATTTGATCAACATTCTGCAATTACCAGCTATCTAATTACTCCTTTGTCATTCCTGTCTGGCACATTCTACTCCGTACAGTCTTTACCAATCATATTTCAGCAGATAAATGTGATAAATCCTTTTTTCTATATGGTTGACGGTTTTAGATATTGCATCACCGGATACGCAGATGGCAGCATAGTAGTCGGCATTTTATTCCTTATAGCTGCAAATATAGTAATGTACTTTGTTTTAACAAAGCTGATTGATAAAGGCTGGCGTATTAAGGCTTAAATTAATACAGACAACTAAACTCCATATTAAAATAAAAAACACTACATATTGATTTTTTTATAATCAATTCCCATATACATAGTACGAACTATATTTATTGGCAGATTATTATGAATATCGAAAAATTTACAGCCGCTTCCAGAGCTTTATTATCTGATACTCAGATGATTGCCGCAAAGAACAATCATCAACAAATTCTACCGCTGCATTTTCTTGGCGCATTACTTAACGAAGAAAATGCGATAATCTCAAATCTCATAAATACTATTGGAGCAGACAATAATCTTATTGCCTCTGATTGCGCAGAAGAACTGGAAAGAATACCCAGCGTGGAAATAAGCGGTGGCGGCGGACAAATCAACATGTCATCTGATGGCTTGAAGCTTCTGGAAAAGGCCTTATCTCTAGCTAAAAGCAGCAAAGATAGCTTCGTAACACTGGAACGAATTTTTGAAGCTATATCGTATGATAAAACAGCTGCCGGTAAGATACTTGCAAAATACGGGGTAGATTCCAAAAAAATAGCAGCGGCGATTTTGTCTATGAGAAAAGGACGCACAGCTGATAGCGAATCTGCTGAAGAAAGCTATGACGCATTGCTAAAATATGGTCGGGATGTAACAAAACTTGCTTCTGAAGGAAAAATTGATCCAATTATCGGCCGTGATGAGGAAATACGGCGAGCTATACAAGTACTCTCCAGACGCTCAAAAAATAACCCGGTATTAATCGGTGAACCGGGAGTCGGTAAAACAGCTATCATTGAAGGGCTGGCACAAAGAATATATTTAAAGGATGTCCCCGAATCTCTAATTAACTGCAAAATCATTGAGCTTGACATGGGAGCATTAATTGCCGGTGCTAAATTTCGCGGAGAGTTTGAAGAACGCCTAAAGGCAGTCCTAAATGAAATTAAGGAAGCTAGCGGTGAGATCATATTATTTATTGATGAACTTCATCTGCTGGTAGGGACTGGAAAAACTGACGGAGCTATGGACGCATCAAATTTACTAAAACCAATGCTTGCTAGAGGTGAATTACACTGCATTGGAGCAACAACACTGGATGAATATCGCAAATATATCGAAAAGGACACAGCTCTTGCACGCCGTTTTCAGTCTGTCTATATCTCAGAGCCAACAGTTGCAGACACTATTTCAATCATGCGCGGTATCAAAGACCGTTATGAAGTACATCATGGAGTTACTATTTCTGATAGTGCCATTATTGCAGCAGCAACTCTGTCTGACAGGTATATTACTGACAGGTTTTTACCGGATAAAGCTATTGATCTGCTTGATGAATCTGCCAGCCGGTTGAAAATCGAAGTCTCCAGTAAACCGGAGGAGCTTGACGAACTCGATAGGCGTATCATTCAGATAAAAATCGAACTGTCAGCCTTAAAAAAAGAAAAGGATGAAAATTCAAAGAAAAAAGTTACAAAACTTTCAACTGAACTCGAAGTATTAGAATCCAAATCTATGGATTTAAATTCAAAATGGCAGGCAGAGAAAGCTAAGATGCAATCAGGACAAAAGCTGAAAGAAGAATTGGAAAATGCTAAAATTGAACTTGAAAAAGCAGAGAGAAGCAGTGATCTTGCAAGAGCAAGTGAACTTAAATATGGAGTAATACCGGATATTACAGCCAAACTTAGTGCTGCAGAAGATTTAGGAGAGAATAAATTACTTAAAGAAAGAGTAACCGAGGAGGATATTGCCGCCATGGTTTCCAAGATCACTGGAATTCCTATTGATAGCATGCTTTCAAGTGAACGCGACAAGCTACTTGTCATGGAAAAAGAATTACGCTCAACCGTCATTGGACAAGATGATGCAATTGCTGCAGTTAGTGATGCCGTGCGAAGATCCAGAGCAGGTATCCAGGATCAGAACCGCCCGCTTGGATCATTCTTATTTTTGGGACCAACAGGAGTCGGTAAAACCGAGCTAACCAAAGCACTGGCAGAATTTTTATTTAGCGATCGAAGTGCTGTGCTACGCATTGACATGTCCGAATATATGGAAAAACATGCAGTAGCACGCTTGATTGGAGCTCCTCCAGGTTATGTTGGATATGAACAGGGAGGTATTCTGACTGAATCTATCCGTAGACGCCCATACCAAATTATCTTATTTGATGAGGTAGAAAAAGCGCATCCGGATATTTTCAATATTATGCTACAAATACTCGATGAAGGAAGACTTACAGATAGTCAGGGGCGTCTTGTCGATTTTAAGAATACAATAATTATTTTAACTTCCAATCTGGGTTCTGAAATTTTAATTAACCAGCCAGATGGCGAGGATACAAGTGCTGTATATGATAGTGTTATGCAGCATGTACAGGCAGCATTCAGGCCAGAATTCTTAAACCGTCTTGATGAGATTATCTTATTCCACCGTTTGAACCGGTCACACATGAACAAAATTGTTGAAATTCAGCTACATGCCTTAAAAAATATTATAGCTTCCCAGCATATCAATTTAGAATATGATGATAATGCCATAAATTTGCTTGCTGATAAAGGATATGATCCTAACTTTGGTGCAAGACCCTTAAAAAGGGTTATACAAAGGGAAGTACAAAATGAACTGGCAAAAGGAATTTTGGCTGGAAAATACAGTAATGGTGATACAATAAAACTTAGCACGCAAGACGGAAAATTGATTATCGAGTAAGTCGAATAACTACTGATTAGAAAAAACAGACAAGGACCACTTTAGCCGTCGGAGTAAGTTCACCATCAGAGAACCTTTAGTTAAAGGGGGCTCGGTAATAGCTACGCCACGGCGCAAGCAAGTGACCAATCCCGGTAGAATAATTATAGTCCGGAGGATTTATATCAACCCTAACGCACCAAGCAGCCCAAGAAATGCTTTGTTAGTACTAATTATTAGCATTTATCGAACTTTTTTGCAACAGTTTTTAATTCAGAAACAACCGAAACTAATATTTTCTGGAAGTCCTGATTGGCTTTCTCTAGCACTTTACCACCAGTTTCCTTAGCCTTGGATTGCTTGTTATCTATAAGCCCAAGTGCGGTAATAACCAACAACAATTCAAACGAAGCCATCGGGTTTTTTTGCTTGGTTTCTTCAATCTCACAATCCAGCTTCGCAGCTAGCACTTCAAGACTATTTTTACTCTCTTTGGGACACGAAAGTTTAAAGTTTTTATTACCCAGTGTTATTGTTACTATCGACATAATGACTTCTAATTTGTTCCAACTCCTGAATATATTCTTTTATCTGATCAAGAGTGGCCTGATTACTCTTCTTCAAATCTTCATTCTGAGATTTCAAATCCTCTATCTGCTGACTCTGCCGAGCAGAATTAACAACTAATTTTTCTGTTTTCTCACCAATCTCACGAATGATTTCAATCAATTGTTGCTTCGTTATTTCCATTGCTATCTATTGCATTTTCTATTAAATTATTTTCAAGCTGTTTCTCAGGTAACAATTTTAGCAGCGAATAAATTGATACTACTACAACTATCATACAAACAGAAAACAGGACTATATATTTTTTATTTAAATTCCTTTCTTTTCGAGGCAAATTCGGCTTCTTAACAGCCATAACGCTAATGCTCTTTTCAGGAAAATCAATTTTTAAAAATTCGTAATACATTTTGGTATAGCCATCAACATATATTTGACCAGGGAGATCTACAAACTTCTCTTCTTCCAAATCAATAATATATTGCTTACGAATTTTTAAAATCTCGGCTACTTCTTCTACACTATAGCCCGCATTCTGGCGCGCTTCTTTTAATTTGGAAGTCATTATTTTGCCTTTAGTTTTCTTAAAAAGATTTCCAATTTCTTATTAGCAAGAATTATTATATTAAGATTAACAATTTCCTGCATTTTTATATCTTCTACAAAATTAATAAAAATGCTAGCAGCAGCAGAGTTTTCCTGTAGCCACAATTTTAGATTTACAGCTTGCTGACTTTGAGCAACGATCTCGGTAATTAAACGCCTTTGTTTATCATAAAAATCATCTTTCAAGGACTGTACTGAGAGTCTATTCCAATATGACTCATTCACTTGCGCTTCACAAGATTGTCGTAACCAGTCTATACTAAATATATCACCACTTTCAAAATATAAATTCGCAATCTCTTCATTTTTTGTATTAGTCTGTTTTGCAATATAGATGATATCAAACGCAGATACCAATACTTCAAGAGTCGCAACAGATTTAGCCAGTTTTTTGTCCACTCCTGAGTCCGTATAATGCTTAATTCTACTGAAGAATCGTGTTTTTGTTGTGCCTACTAACAGCTTACTAATAATTTCTGTTAGCTCATCTGTTTGTTTGCTAAATTCTTTAATAGTATCATTTATGTCAATTGGATGCTTAATATTCCTTGCAAACCAGCTAATCCCGCGGCGCATAATTCTACCAAGATCCGAGAACATTTCCGCTTTTATTGCCATGTCAACAGATGACCCAAGATTTGCAACCTTACTCCATAAATGTTCAAGGTCAAAAATTTCCAGGGTAGCAGCATACGCTCTGGCAATATCACATGGGTGGCTACCGGTCTCTTTCTTAATGGAGCTTATTAGCGGACCTCCAAGCTGGTTCACCAATTTATTGGTAATAACGGTTCTGATAATTTCCTGGCGTAGTGGATGGTTTTCTATTTCTTCCTTGAATTTCTTTCGCATTATTTGTGGAAAATAATCAAATAAATATTTCTCAAAATATTTATCTTCAGCAAGCGAGGCTGACGACAAATCAACATCAAGAGACATCTTACTATAAGATAGTAAGACAGCAAGCTCCGGTCTGGTCATCCCCTCATTTGCAATAGCACGCCTTGAAAGTTCTGACTTGCCGGGCAAAAATTCTACTTCACTATCAAGCAACCCTTCATTTTCCAGCTCCTGAATCAACTGACTGAAAGACTCAATATTTACCGCTGTCGAAAGCAAAGAAATAGTTAGTGCCAAATTCTGATCGTAATTATCTATCAACACTAAATCTTCAACAGCTTCCGTCATCTGCTCAAGGATTTCATTGCGCTCCTGCATGGTAATTTTTCTAGACAGAACAGCACTATTTAGAACGATCTTGATATTCACCTCATGATCAGAACAGTCAACTCCGGCGGAATTATCAATAAAGTCGGTATTAATCCGACCGCCACCAAGTGCATACTCTATTCTCCCGAGCTGTGACAGGCCAAGATTACCACCTTCAGAAATGACCTTCGCCTGAACCTCATTGCCGTTGACTCGCAAACTATCATTAGCTTTATCACTAATATCAATATTATTCTCCGTAGATGATTTTATATATGTGCCTATTCCTCCATTCCACAGCAAATCTACTTTGGATGTCAATATTGCTTTAATCAACTTATCAGGTGCAATGCTGTCTGATGATAAATCCAGCAAATCCTGTATCTCTTTGGAGACATTCAGGATTTTTGCCGACCTTTCAAATACCCCACCACCTTTTGAAATCAGTTTCCTGTTATAGTCGATCCACTTGGTACGAGGAGTAGTAAAGAGCCTGCGTCTTTCCTTATAGCTGGTTTTACAATCAGGATTTGGATCAATAAAAATATGCTGGTGATTAAAAGCTGCAATAAGTTTTATATGCCTGGATAACAACATCCCATTACCAAACACATCACCGGACATATCGCCAATACCGGCTACAGTAAAAGGCTTCTTTTGTATATCAATTCCCATATCCAAAAAATGTGATTCGGCAGATATCCACGCTCCCTTGGCTGTGATACCCATTTTCTTATGGTCATAGCCAACCGACCCTCCAGAGGCAAATGCATCTCCAAGCCAAAAACTATACTCTGCCGATACTGCGTTGGCATAGTCTGAGAAACTTGCTGTACCTTTGTCTGCTGCAACAACAAGATACGGGTTTGCATCATCATATATAATGGTGTTTTTAGGTTGGATAATGTGGCCATCTACTAAATTATCAGTAATGTCTAACAAGCCTCTTAAAAAATCCTTATAACAGGATATGACTTTTTGCGTATATTCTTCCTGACTCATCTCACCTTGAGTGAAATTAACGTAGAAAGTTCCTTTTGACCCAACTGGTACAATTACAGTATTTTTAGTCATTTGTGACTTCATCAGCCCAAGCACTTCTGTCCTGTAATCCTCTCCTCGATCAGACCAGCGCAAGCCCCCTCTTGCCACCTTGCCACCACGCAGATGAATGCCTTCAAAGTCGTTTGAATAAACAAAAATCTCAGCATAAGGTAATGGAAGCGGCAGATCCGGCACCTTGCCGGAATTAAATTTAAAAGATAAGTAATTCCGAATCTCACCGCCACCATTCTGATAAAAATTAGTTCTAACCATAGCTTCAATAATTAATCGCATATTTTGTAGAACTTTATCTTCTGTACTGCTTGTCACCGTATCTAAATATGCAGTCATTTCTTTTGATAGCAACTTAACTTTCTCTTTCGAATAAACAACCGGATCAAATTTTGCAGCAAAAAGACCAACCAGCATTTCGGTAAACTTATTGTGTTTGATCAACGTTTGTTGTACATACCCCTTACCATATATAAAACCGGTTTGATGCAAATAACGGGTCAATGACTTGAGCAATTTAACTTTGACCCAATCAAAACCCGATAACACTAACAACTTGCTTAAGGAATCGCTTGTTAACACTCCATCGCTCATTTTACCCAAAGCTTCTTCAATATTGTGCTTTAACTGCGCAAATGGAACCTCAATTGTAATCGGGCTTGATAATGTAAATTCATAAATCCAGCTTTTCTTGAAGTCAGACGACCCCTTAATTGCAAAACTTTGTTCGTCAATAGCAATAAATCCAAGATTTTCAATAGCCGGTAATGTATCAGAGAGTGTCAGATTTACTTCCGGACTGTAAAACTTCAGGAAAAATTCATTGCCCTCTCCTTCAATGAGATTAAATACCAACTTTCCACATTCAGTTGCCCTTTCTAAATGATGCACATCATCAATTGTGACATCTGCATCAAACTTATGCCTATATTCTGCAGAAAAAGATGGTTCAATCTCTTTGTGTCTAATGCCGCCTTCATACTCTCCAAGTTCATCACACAATTTATGCAACAAGCCTTCTGACCAATTAGTAGTTATTTGAATAAGCTCGGCTTCCATTTCGTCATAAGAAAAATCCAGCTTTGATACATCTTTAATAGCCAGGGTAGCAAATAAATGAGAAAAATCTTGCGCTACTACAGTAATATTATCTGCAATAATCTCGCTAGAAAATTTTTCAGTTAAATAACAACTAATATCATTATAAACTTCAGGAGTAAGCCTTTCTCTTGGAAGGAATACAATCACATTAATGAAGGAATTAGACCAATCCTGTTGAACAAATAATTTAAGCTTATGGCTACGCATGCTTGACAACATGTGTATACACATGCAATACAAATCTTCTTCATCAATCTGAATTAAAATATCTCTTGGCAACGATTCAATAATATTCTTAATTTTCTTTGCATTATAGCCATTCAGAGGAAAACCGGATTCCTCAAGAACATAATTCATCTTACCGCGTAATATTGGCACGCTCTTGATTGACTGGAAATAAATTGCCGTTCCATACAGCCCAAAAATTATGGTTCCAGACCTATAAACTCCGTCCTCATCCAAACGTTTCACTAGAATATAATCTACCAACGCATTTCTATGCACGGGTGATAATTTATTGATCTTACCAAGCATGGCAAGCTTGTTTTCATAATACTCACTTTTGGAGAATTCAATAATAGCAGAAATTTCTTCTAAATTATTCTGCCAAATATCTTTTACTCCCTCCTCATGCGTCAGAGTCTTGGATTTCATATCAAAATCTACTACCCCGAGTAAAGTAATATTATTTTTCTGTAGCCAATTAAGAAAATCCAGAGTTTCTTCCGCCGGGAGGTGTTCTTTTTCATATAGGCTTTTATTGTGAACAATATCCGTTGTAATGCCAATGATCTTATTCAGCAGCGTCTGCCAGGAATTATAGGTATAATCCACAAGATCAATAATATTATTAATCTCAGCCTTTATCGTAGCTAAAGTTTCATCGTCAAATGTGCCAAGTACTTTGATATATACTAGAGACTCGTTCATTCCACCTTCACCTTTGTCCACGATTTTCTGTAAATTTCCATCATCATCTCTAATGCTGGAAATTACGGGGTGAAAGGTAAAAATTGTTTGCAAGGCAAGTTTCGACATCAGGCTGTTTAGCGAGTCGAGAATAAACGGCCTATTTTCTACGGCAATCAATATAGTTATAGAAGGGTTATTTTTGAACTCGGTAACAGAAATTTCAATTTTGCGATTGTTAGGTAACCTGTGTAAAAAAAATTCAAATGCTTCATGCGTAAAATCACCAAATAAACTAATTTTATCCCGAGATCTGTAGTCAATAGGAATATATTTGAGAAAATTACGAACAAATGCCGTATATAAACCTCCTTTACTATCAGCATTAACCAGTTCAAGAATTTCAGAACTAAAATCATTAATTTTGCAATTTAATTGGCTAAGAGAAAGTGATTTCTTGATATTTGAACTGTTAACCATAGATTATGATCTCGTAATAGCTTTATAAATTTACAAACTATGCGTATAATATAAGAAATGGAACCCCCTATCAAGTGTTTGGTCTATATTAATGGATACTATTTTTGCACAATGCTCTGCTCATGGTAAAGCTGGAGTGGCTGTATTTAGGCTTTCAGGTCCTAAAACCATTATGGCCTTGGAGCAACTGCTTGGTATCAGTGTTGATCAATTAGAACCTCGAAAACTATATTTTCGAAATATATACAATCCACAAGGCAAGCAACAGATAGATGAATCTATGGTCGTATTTTTCCGCGGTAATGCGAGCTTCACAGGCGAAGACTCCGCTGAAATTCATACGCATGGAAGCTTAGCGGTTATCAAACTTCTAAATGAGGTCTTAACCAAGCTCCCAGGTCTTCGGCTTGCAGAACCTGGAGAATTTGCAAGAAGAGCCTTTTTAAATGGCAAAATGGATCTCACTGCCGCTGAAGGACTCGCGGACTTGATAGACTCAGAAACAGAACTTCAGCACAGACAGGCGATAAAGCAACTGGGTAGGGGATTGGAAAAAATCTATGATGGGTGGCGTGCGCAATTACTTAGCCTGATTAGTTTACTTGAAGCATATATTGATTTTCCAGATGAAGATATTCCAGAAGAAACCTTAAATCAAGTAGGTGTTTTGATAGAAAAATTAATCCAGGAGGTACAAGAACACCTGAACGATAATAATCGCGGTGAAAGACTACGCAGCGGTTTAAAATTAGCCATTTTAGGAAAACCTAATGTAGGTAAGTCCAGTTTGTTAAATTATCTCGTAAAAAGAGACTTGGCAATTGTATCGGATATTGCCGGAACCACACGTGATATCATTGAAGGGCATCTGGATATTGGTGGTTATCCAATAATATTACAGGATACAGCCGGCATTCACGATAGAACCACAGATATAATTGAACAAGAAGGCATAAATAGGGCAAAAAAAATATCACAAAATTCTGATATCAAAATTGTCATGTATGATTCTTCCGAACCCATAAACAATAATGATTATTTTTCTGATATCATTGATGATAATACGATTATTCTGCTAAATAAAATCGACCTCTGCAAAACGAAATCGCCTAATCAAATTCATGGGAAAGTTCCAATTAAAGTTTCTGTAAAAAATCAAATTGGACTAAAGAGTATACTAAATCAGATTGTATTAATATCCGATAAAATAGCCAGACCATCAGAAACCCCTCAAATCACCAGAGCCCGGCACAGAACTCAATTGAAAAAGGCATTAGAATATTTGTCAAACGTCTCTATGGATAACGATCTGGTTCTGGTAACTGAAGATATACGCATGACCATCAGAGCCATCAGCAACATTACCGGCAAAATCACTGTAGATGAAATTCTAGGAGAAATTTTTAGCAATTTCTGTATTGGAAAGTAATACCAATCATTAGAAATAACTACCCGATCTCTTGTCATTGCTGTATAAATTACATATATTATACTAATTAATAATCATCTTGATTAAGTAAAGAATAACAATCGTGTATATTCACCATCCCGAAATTGTAAAAATCGTCAATGAATGGCAGCATTATCTTGGCGTACAGCGCAATTATTCAAACCATACTTTGCAATCTTATCTAAATGACCTCAATCATTTCCTAAGCTTTATCACCAAATACTACTCTAAAGATGTCTCGCTCAAGATAATTGAATCCATTGATATCCGGTTCATGCGTAGCTGGTTGTCTGCCAGGCATCGAGATAGCTACAGTGCCGTCTCAAATGCCAGAGCTTTATCTTCTGTAAAGAATTTCTATAAGTACCTGGAGAAAAAACATGACATTAACTGCCATACAATCTTTACAGTGCACAGCCCCAAAAAACCAAAGAACCTGCCAAAAGCTTTATCTAAAGAGGAAGCACAAATATCGCTTAAACACATAGAAATGCTGGGAGACGAAGAATGGATGCATCTGCGGAACAAAGCATTACTCACCCTAATTTACGCAAGTGGCTTACGTATTTCTGAAGCTCTATCCATTACTAAAAAGCATCTGAAAAACCATGAATTTATAAAAATCCTTGGTAAAGGCCATAAAGAACGGCTTATTCCATGGATCAATGAAGTAAGATTATTAATCGAACAATATATTACTACACTACCATATTCTATTGACTCAGATGAACCTATATTTCGTGGAAAACGCGGTGCTCCATTGCAAAGAGCTGTATTTAACCGAGAACTAATACAACTGCGCAGAATGCTTGGCCTTCCAGAACATTTAAGCTCTCATGCCTTTAGACATAGTTTTGCTACACATCTACTTGAGAATGGAGCTGACCTTCGATCAATACAGGATCTCTTAGGACACCAAAGTCTTTCCACCACCCAAAGATATACAAAAATTAACCAAAGCCACCTGGAATCTGTCTACGATAAAGCTCACCCAGGCTCTAACAACAACTTTTAACAAAATTTACTTGCGTTAAATTTTGCTTATGAGCTATATTATCCTAACATGCAATAACTTTAGGGAGATCAATATGCAAAAAATTATTTTACCTGAAGGGTACAGGCCTTCTGAAAATGAAGAATATATGAACCCAATGCAACTTGAGTATTTTAGATTAAAATTGCAAAACTGGAGAGAGGAATTACTCGACGAGTCTCGTGAAACTTTAACTCACCTGAAAGAAGAAAATTGGAACGAACCAGACTTAAATGACCGAGCAAGCGTTGAAACTGAAACAACAATCGAACTGCGTACAAGGGATCGTTACCGCAAGCTAATCGATAAAATCGAAACTACTATTACCAAAATAGACAAAGGTGATTACGGCTATTGCGAAGAAACCGGTGAAAAAATAGGACTAAAACGCTTGGAAGCAAGACCCGTTGCAACACTATGTATTGAAGCGCAGATACGCCATGAAAACTACGAAAAAACTCACATTGATGAGGATAAAATTGAAGCGTAGATTGCCACATCACCCGATGGCCTATCGCTTCGACGATAAGGGTGGCGGCCAACTCGATCATTTTACACTCATTCTGCCACAAGCCTTATTATCTCTTCTTCTAACTTATGATACCGAGTAATGCCCCCATAAAAGTTATTTGCAATAATGACAAAACTGTGTAGCTCATTGTTCTTATCGTAGAAATAACCTACAAGTGATGAAACACCACTCAATTTGCCGGTCTTGGCATAAAATTTAGGCATATTTTTAAAACGCTCACGCAAAGTACATTCTTCACCAGGACATGCCATTATGGACTTAACTTCTGCAAAATTTGGCTTTAAAGCTACTGCTTTTAAAAAACTGTCAAACTGATTAATCGTTAACAAATTAAGACGGGAAATACCTGACCCGTCTTGTAATGCAGACCTGGTCATATCTACAGCAAATTTCTTAAATACAAAACGCTTCAGGTTTTCTGTAGCACGCCGCCATTCTATCTGTTTTGTTTGCGTGGCAAATTCTGACAATAAATAATCCGTCATAAAGTTATCCGTCCGCTTCACCGCAATAGCAGCGACCTCTTTCATACTTTTGGAAACAGATGCAATATTTTTAGCCCTAAATGGTAATTTGCCATACAATATCTTGCCCTGAAGCTCGATACCCTGCACTTCTAAACATTTCTGCAAATGATGTCTAACTTGTGCAAAATTATCATTTGCTACAGCCCCAATGACAACCTGCCCCGTACTCGTACTCAACGTTCCATTAATAATATATTTTCCATCCTCAATACTGTTATGCAGCCTATCGAGGCTATTCTTAGAAATTGTTATCGCATTATTTTCAATTACATACGGGAAATTCCTAGCCATCTTAATTTTGATTTTTTGCCCTACTTTTGTAGTATCCACCTTTAGCTTACTACAATTCTTATTGATATGAACCTTAGTGATTGGCGCACCATAACAATATATAGTATCGCTATACGTTTTACTTCTCATCATTGCCGGTAAAGTAAATTCATTATCGACAATATATATATTTCCCTGAATTTTTTCGTTTGAATGTTTGGCAATACTCACCACCATAGAGTCTAAATCAGAATTGTTGAAGTCAGGATCATAAATATCCAAATAATAGTCTTTCCCATCATTTAGCACACTGCTGGTAAATTTATAGTCCGAACCAAAATATTCAAGTAGCGAAACAATTGTAATAAATTTTAACGTACTAGCTGGAATAAAATACCTATCAGTATTTTTTTCAAAAACAATCTTGTTCTGATCCAAATTAGTAATTTTAATACCAATATTCAGATTAGGATCAGTTTGCTTGATTTTTTGCTCAATAGTTGCCGCAATGTTATTGACTGCTGAAGCTGCAACTGAAATCACACTGACTAGGACAAATATAATTAACTTTTTCATCGTAAAATCATTACAGATTAATATTATGTAGTTAAGGTCTCATAAATTCCGCCTTTTGTCAAGTGTCTAAATAGGCACCAAAACTGTTACTGAAGATAATCTTTGACACCTATAACTTTACAATTTCTTCTGTATCAAACGCGCATGTACAACATTAGCCATTACAATGACTGACAGACCTATGACCGCAAGACTCATGGCAACTGGTATTATGGATATACCGGTAATGAAGGCATCAGCACTATATGACCTGATTCCATCAACCATCGTGCCATTCCAAAGATTATCCAAAGTCATGCCGATAGAATTATGGAACACCCAACCGAAAATCATAATGATCATGTTGGCTACTGCTGCTGCCATCCCACTGCGCTCTTCTGAGACGAACGTCGCAATTCTGGCAATTATCACCACCTGATAAGCACAGAATATTCCAGTGATAACACATGTATAATATAAAGAATCAGCATTTGCCTTACCGCTAAGTATGTACACAAAACAAATAATCATTACGATACCGGAGAAAATTGTTACTCCGAAATATAGCCTGGTCTTATCAGCTATATATGGTAAAATAAGGCATCCTGCGCACATACCTAAAAACACCGATAAGGTTATATAATCAGCTGCCACTTTCTCCAGCCCATAAACGCTCATAATAAACGCACTACCCCACGCATCAGCAAATCCTTCAAGAGGACCAACCATAAGACCCGCAAACAAGCTGGTAAATAGCAATTTGTAATTATAGATAATCGCCTTAATATCAGTCCAAATATTGCTGTGAGATACTTCGGATACTGATGACGGTAACAGGAAATAGGTAAGAACAGCTAAGACAATTCCTGCATATAACAACACACTGATGGTAGTATCGATACCGATTGTTTCAATAATTTCTGAAAGTAATGTGCTGGCATAAACCGTTGTAATCAAACCAAGCGAAACCATAATACCAAGCATTCTGGTAAATTTAGCAGGATATAAGATACGAAAAATTTGCAATGCACCAACAACAGCTGCAGATGAACCAACGCCGGTCAATACTCTGCCGGCTACTACACTCCACCATGAATCAAAATAAATCATAGGCGTAAAACCAAGCGCAGTACAGGCAATACAAAGCGGAAGAATAATCCTGGCACCAAATCGGCTAAGTAATATTCCAATTGGAATATGAACCACAATATATCCTATGTAATAAACTCCTGCAAACGAGCCGAACTCCGAAGCTCCAATGCCATATTTGCTCATAATATTCGGCATTATTATATTAGGCAAAGGCCGTAAAATATATTGATAGCAATAAAACATCGTAATGCACGACCATATCAATATGGAAATAAATTTATTTTTCTCTTCAACTTTCATTTTAATCTTCCTCGAACAATAACTAATTGAGATAATCACAATAATTTTTTATAGCAATGGCTATGAAAAAATATAATCTAGTAATGTAAATTTAGAAACAGGATCGACAGCAGCTACGCCGCCAGCAGATTTGCCAGAGCTATAATAAAATACACGGATGTAATAACCGGATTACGCATTATTATGTACTGATTATATGTTTAATTTAAATTGGCGATGGTAATAAATTTTACCGGCTTAGTCAAGTTTGATTTCGAAATTTTAGGACACATCAAATAAAACAATAGTGACATCAATCCAAAACAAATAGATTTTAAGCCATTGTTTTAACAAGTTCTATTATTTTTCTGCGGCTCTGAGGATTTTTAATTTCACTGAAAGCTTTAACCAAACTTACTATTTCTTTTTCCGTTACCGCATCTTTGTCATTTGCATCATAAGCTGAACCATCTTCAGCAAAGATGGAACCAATAATGTTACTACTATCATCGGTCTGGTCGAAGAAGTAAGTAACAGGTATCTTCAAAAATTTTGCAAAAGCAAATAATTTTCCACTAGAGATGCGGTTAGTAGCTTTTTCATATTTTTGTATTTGCTGAATGCTGACACCAACAGCCTTGGCCAAATCATGCTGACTTAAGCCTAACATAATCCTACGCATCTTCAGCCGGCAACTGACCTGTATATCGACGTTATCTGCCCTTCCCTTTACCCCGGTTTCCTCAGACATAGACCTAATTACAATATGCTATTACATTAACCTTAAATTCCACTTTTGATGCTACTATTTACCAGCAATTGCAACAAGTAATTTCTGTTATTTAAAAAATCGTAAGTATAATAACGTGATCATCAATTGTAATATTAACACGAAAAACACCCCGAACAATAAGACCATATTGCCCCATTCGGAGTAGATGGTCGGAAGAAGCAATTTTAGTGGCATGTATTCATCTAGCACTGCTATTTGATTGAGTTCAAGACGTCCTAAAACTCTACCCAAAGGATCAATAATGGCTGATATTCCATTATTGGCAGCCCTGATCATCGGCAGTCCGTTTTCAACAGAGCGCATCCGGCTAATTTCAAAATGCTGGTATGGCCCAGAGGATTTTCCATACCAGGCATCATTAGTTACATTTACCATCACATCTACCTCACTATTAGAAATTCTAACTTCTTCAGCAAAAATTGACTCGTAACATATAAGCGGATGTATATATAGATTAAAAGGTTTTAAATACATAATTTCTCGATTCCCTGGTGTATAGTCTACTATTCCTGGAGTAAGCTTTTTTATCGGCAAATAATCTGCAAGAGGCATATATTCACCAAATGGAACCAGATGCGATTTATGATAATCAAACAGGAGTTTGCCATCACTATTGATTGTAATTAGCGACGTATAAATTTCATATTCATCATCCTGCTTGGCGTTATCGTTGACGCCACCGGCCAATAATAGTTGATCGTTTTTGGTAAAAACTGACATTAAGCTATTATGTACTGGCTTGTAATAATATGGAATAGTAAGTGCAGCCTCTGACCAGACTATTATATCCGGATCACCATTTCCCTGTGATAAAGCCACCTGAGCATCAAGATTCTTCCAAAATTCTGCCGGATCCCACTTAGCGATCTGTTGAATCGAAGGCTGGACAACACGAATTTTCAGCTCACTAAATTCTGTTGGATTCTCTTCCAGCCTCTCATAACCAAATACCATCATCGTTATAAATAATATGCCGGCAATAATTACCCTGGGAACAAGCATATTTTTGGAAAAGAGGCTTGAACCGATATAAAGTGCTGCGAAACTTAAACCCAGGATACCAAACACACTGGCAGATTGAATCAACATATCCGATATTGAAAATGCGTATCCTAGCATCCCCCACGGCAAACCGGTAAATATCCATGACATCAACCACTCAACGAATAACCATACGCAGCAAAAAAAGAAATGATATAAATAACTGTTCTTAAATTGCCAGACAACTGCACCATGCAAAGCTGTAAATAACGCCAGAAACGCCGGCAGTCCGAATAATGCAAACGGAATGGCCCACCAAAACTCTTCAATATAAACGCTAACTCCAAAAGAAATCCAATATAAGGTACTAAGAAAAAACCCAAAGCCAAACAGATACCCAAAACCTGCAGCCTGCTTCCTGGTATCTGAAGCTACAATCTGTGCGCATAGTACAGATAACATGAATATTCCCGGAGTAAAAAATACCGGAGCAAAAGAAACTCCACAAATCATACCGGAAACCAGGGATATTTTTCTATTTAAAAACATTATTAAACCACTTGTACAAATTCCTGTTCGATGATATACAAATTAGAATTGCATGTATAGTCAACTAATAAGGTTTTTTTATGACAAATGCTTCAAACAAACTCCTTTCCGGTAAAAAAGGTATAGTTACCGGCGTTGCAAATAAATTGTCCATCTCCTGGGCAATTGCACAAATACTGAAAGAACATGGCGCAGAAATAGCCCTTACCTATCAGGGAGAGTTACTTGAAAAAAGAGTATTGCCACTGGCTGAAGAAATTGGCTGTGATTTCGTAGAAGAGTGTGACGTCACTGATGAAGCCTCGATGAATCATTTATTTGAAGCTGTCAGTAAAAAATGGGGCAAAATTGATTTTATTGTTCATGGTATCGCCTTTGCAGATAAGGACGAACTCAGAGGAAGATATATCGACACCAGCCTGCCAAACTTCCTAAACTCAATGAACATATCATGCTATTCACTGACTGCCCTTGCAAAACGCGCCGAGCCTTTAATGAATGATGGTGGATCCATACTTACCTTGAGTTATTACGGAGCTGAAAAAGTAATCCCATTCTATAACGTTATGGGACTGGCAAA
>Ga0209345_10001660_pt1 | contig 26215 bp, 23 predicted proteins | sample Cruoilmetagenom7_FD_187294 | JGI IMG/M metagenome (GOLD analysis project Ga0209345, IMG submission 187294) | Oil polluted marine microbial communities from Coal Oil Point, Santa Barbara, California, USA - Sample 7 (SPAdes) (version 2) | ecosystem: Environmental > Aquatic > Marine > Oil seeps ...
GGGAGCCGTGCAAACGGCTCCGTGGGTTCAAATCCCACCACCTCCGCCACACGGGGTGTTTTTCTCTTTTGCAGTGCCGCACACCAGAAGAGATCAACCACAGGTGCTTTCCGGCAGGTGCACCCTTCCCGAAGACACGAAACGCTGCGCCCTCCGACAATCCCTTGATCGTCGCGTGATCCTCGCGCAACAACCCCTTCTGTTCTGCGAAAAGTATGCACACCACCATGTCATCAGCCTTGCTTTGTTGTGCATGCCTTCTTGATGCCCTATCGGCGCCTGCCTGATTTTTTCATCCTGCCTTTTTCGTTGATATAACTGTGTTTGGTGTGTTTTTTCTGAAACTTTGGCGGGAACGAGGCAAAAACAAGGCGAGCGGGCAGAGGAACGGAGTATGGCACCATTTCGGCCGTGGGCAGGGTTTCCCGACAATCTCACAGAAGACGAGACACGCGTAGTGAGAGACGCCCGCCAAGGACACGCGACGGTGTTCGGCCCGCTCGAGCATGCCGAGGACATTGGAACGCGGAGGACGATCCGAGCTGCCATCATCGCAGGCCTCCTCCTCGATACTGAACAGCCTCCCGCCATCAAAGAACTACGCGTACAACATGCTCGTATCGAAGGGCCGCCTGATCTCGCGCATGCCCTCCTCACCGCAAAATCGGCAGACTGGCTGCTCGCGTCAGCCGTTGCCCTCGACCTCACCCGCCTCTTCCGCAAATAATCCATCGTCGGACAAGGCGTCCAGAGTCCAACATGGGTATCCCACGACAATGCCAATACCTAAATGATTGTCTCTTTTACCGGGAGAACCGCGCTTCACTGTAGTTCCCAGCACAATTCCCGACCCCTCTACCCGGGTTCTGTACCGCCTGATCATGCTGGTCGGGGTGACCCCCACCGACCAGCATGGCCCAAACCCGCTCCCCGGCTTCACCGCCTTGACCGCGCCCGGCGCCACGCCCACCAAACATCGTGTCCCAGTCCCGCCGTCTGGTCCTGCTGCGCAAGGTGGGCCATGCCAACCTCGTTGTGCCGCCATGTGACATCGTGTGGCATCGTGCCGACAGCCGACAGCCGACAAGAGGATGTGATGTGATACCGGGGATGGATATGGAGTGAGGGGCGACCCCTGTTCCGGAAAAAGGGTTCGGCTCAGGGGACCGTTCCAAAATGATAATACCGTCGCGTTTGCAGAGTAGGTGGCGTGGTGGTTTTGTGAGGTACCACAGTGGTTTGTGCGCTTTTGCGGGTATGGTCTCGGGGCGGGAATGAGTGTTTCCCTATCCGGGGATAGTGCAGGAAAAGGCTGAAAAAAGCTCTAAGAACTGGTTTGTGGGTTCTCGGTTATGACGCTTTGAAAAGGAGACTCATTGTGCTGACTTGGTTGTTCCTCATCTTTTTGTGGGGGCTTTTTGTCGGTGGTCTGGCCAGATTCCTGATTCCGGGGAAAGACTCGATGGGACTGTTTGGCACGTGGATGCTTGGCATCGCGGGCGGGTTTATGGGTGGTTTTCTCGGGTATGTTGTCTTCGGCGCTGATATTGAAGATGGTTTGGTGCAGACTTCGGGTTTTATCGGGTCTGTTTTTGGCAGCATGGTCATTCTCTTGCTGCGCCGTTCCTTTGTGAACCGTTGAGCTTTCGCTTCGTCACACTGTCTTTTACCAGGTGGGGAATGCCCGACAGGTTCTTTACGCGTCTTGATCTCTGTTTTTTACACAGATTTTTTCGCGGACGGGATTTCGCTTCTTTTCACTTCTGGGCGAAGCTGTAGGGGGCTGTTTGCAGGTGCTGAGGTGTTTTTGGTTGCGGTTTTCCCGTTTTGGTGTGAGGTGTGAGGTTTTTTATTGTGGGCTTTTGCGGACTTTGTTGGGGACGGAGGAGCGGGGGCTGGGGTCTGTCGAGGCTGTGGCAATAGGGACTGCCGAGTCTCGTGATATTGGGTGCGCGCGGTCTGGCAAGCAATATGGTACTGGATAGTTTTCGGTATTTTTTCAGGGAAACACCTGTCTCGCAAGAGGCTTTCTGCCATTGGTGGCAGGACTTTCAGTGGTGATTAGTGAGTAATTCTGGTTTTTTCAAGTTTTTCTGGGTTTCACAAGTAATTGGGGCGTATTGTGCAGTGTTGCAGGATGCTCTTCTGGTCTTTTCCTGAAACTGCAGCTGATTATGAAGCCTCGGCAAATTTTGGACATACGACCAGAAAAATGGGAAACTTGTACGAGACACAGGGGGAAAAATGCCAAAAAATACAAGCAAAGAACAGCAGTCCAAACCACTGCGCTTTGTCGTGATCGGCGCCGGGATGGCCGGCATCCTCAGTGCGATCAAGTTGCAAGAAGCCGGATTCACTGATTTCACAATATATGAGAAAGCTGACCGTTTCGGAGGAACCTGGCGGGAAAATACCTACCCCGGTGTGGCGTGTGATGTGCCCTCGCACCTCTACAACTATTCGTTTTCTCCCAACCCCGACTGGACCCATGTGTGTTCGCCGGGTGATGAGATCCTGGCCTATTTCGAGGATGTCGCCCACAAGTACTCTGTTGAGGAGAACACAAAGTTCAACACGGAAATCAGCCGCATAGAGTTCCGGGACGGACGCTGGCACATCGAGACAGGACAGGGTGAAAAAGACGAGGCAGACTTCATTATTGCCGCCACAGGAGTTCTGCACCACCCTTCGTATCCCGATATTGAAGGTCTCGAGGACTTTAAAGGACCCCTCTTCCACAGTGCACGCTGGGACCACTCAGTTCCCATTGAAGGCAAACGCGTCGCATTGATTGGAACGGGTTCTTCCGCGATACAGATGACCGGGGGTATGGTCGGCACGGTATCCGATCTCTACCTGTTCCAGCGTACGCCCCAATGGGTCCTTCCCCTCCCGAACCCAGAGATTGACGAGGAAACCAAAGAGCTTTACCGCACTGACCCTGCCGCCATGCAGTCTGCCCGCGAGGAGCTCTACAATAACTTCTCAGACAATTTCGCGACCGCAGTGACCGACGCCAACTCCCCCCAACTGCAGATGGTTGAGCAGTTGTGCAAGGCAAACCTCGATACTGTGACTGACCCCGAATTGCGTGAACAGTTGCATCCCGACTATCGGGCAGCCTGTAAACGGCTCATCATGTCGCCCAATTTTTATGAGGCGATTCAGGACCCGAGCGCCCATCTTATAACAGAGAAGATCAGCCGGATCGAACCAAACGGTATTCGCACCGTAGACGGTAAGCTGCACGAACTTGACATTATTGTGCTTGCCACCGGCTTTCGTGTGGATCGCTTTTTGCGACCGATCGAAGTCGTCGGACGCGACGGAGTGGCGCTCGATGAGGTGTGGGCGCAGCGTCCGTCGGGCTATCTCTCGATCTCAATTCCAAACTTCCCGAATCTTTTCATGCTGAACGGACCGAATGGCCCTGTCGGCAACTTCTCCCTGATCGACGTGGCAGAGTTGCAATTCGCCTACATCATGCAGCTTATCGACCTTGTGAAGCAGGGGCGCTGCCAAGAAGTCAGCGTCAGACAGGAAGCTGCGGACCATTTTGAAGAAGCTCGTGTGGAAGCCACGAAGAACACTGTGTGGGTGACCGGCTGCCGCAGTTGGTATCTCGACGACCGTGGAGTTCCCGCCTCCTGGCCCTGGGCCTTCAGCCGTTTCCGTGAAGAAATGGCGAAGCCCAACCTCGAACACTACGAACTCGTTCCCTGAGCACTCTTCTCATCTCCCTCTCCGGGCAAAGTTTTCCAGACGGTTACGACAAGGGAAAACCCGAAATAGACACCCCTGGAGAAGACTCAGAAAAAAGACCTGGAGAGAAGCCCCAGCCTCCCACCAGAATTTTCGCCGCCCGATCCGGTCGACAAGGGAATCCTGGTGGAGTCAATCTCGTTCGGCTACCACGTGATATTGCGCGAACACCGGATAGCGCGCGAACACCGACGCGTCCACGCATCAGGCAGCGTGGACGCGGACAGTGTGGACGCGACTACTGTCTCAGCATGTTCTGCATGGCAGCTTCGGCATCCTTGCGACCGCGCACCCCAAGGCCGCCGTCGCAATTGTGCACGGATCCAGTCACGGTACGCGAGTTCTCACGTGACGCAAGCAAGACATAGTGACCGGTGTAGTCCTCGGGGGCGATTGCCCGTTCGAGAGGCGTGAAGGACTCGGCAATCTTGTCAACAGGCATGCTGCCAAATGACATGCCGGCGAGACCAAGCGATGCCGGACCACGCAGGTCAGTCGGCATGGCACCGGGCGCGACACCATTCACTCTCACGTCGGGGCAAAGCTCGTATGCGAGCTGTTTGATGAGCCCCATGACCGCGTGCTTCGAGGCGGTGTAGAGAGGGCCACCCCCGCCTGGCCAGAAACCGGCGTTCGAGACCGTGTAGATGATGCTGCCCTTGGTCTTGCGCAGTTCGGGGAGGGCGGCTTTCGCGCCAAGTAAATAGGATTTCACGTTTGCCGAGAAAATATCGTCAAACGCGCCAGAGATCGCCTCTTCGGGCAGCATCTCAAGCGAGAAACTGAAGTCCCAGAGGCCGACATTGCCCACAAAAACGTCAAGTCCACCGAATGCTGCAACGGTGTCGGCCACGGCGCGTGCATTGTCCGCAAAGACCGTGGCGTCACCCACGGTCACGTGCACTTTGCCACCGAAGTCAGTCTCGAAGTCCTCGCAAAGGGCCTTGGCTTTGTCTTCGTTGATCTCAAGCACGCCGACCCGCGCGCCTTCGGCAAGGTAGCGTTCCAGGATCGCGCGGCCCATTCCCGAACCGGCACCGGTTACAAGCGCGGTCGTATTGTCAAGCCATCCCATGGGCACTCCAATCGTACAGTTGTGATGTCAAAAGAAGTTGCTGAGATTGCGGGAGAGCAGAACGGTATGTTCGAGGTAGACATTGCGCTTCACGATATGGAAGCTTTCGCCCACACGGCGCAGCCGGTCACAACGCGACCCGATCCAGGAGTCTTCCTCCGACTTCAGTCGTGCGCGATACAGGTGAAAGTTTGACTCGACATCAAGCTCGTCGCCGTCATCGCCCGTGACCCGAATGTTGGTAATCAGGTGGCGTGTGCGCGACGGAGGGTCTTCGGCCCAGGCCCGACCGGTGCGCAAACGGGCGACACGCGCGGCAAGCATCATTTTCTGGTCATCAATGAAGGCCATTTCCCCGGGTTTCGTGAACTCGAGATCGCGCTCTTTCGCCATACGGGTGCGCCGGATCGGCACAAAATAATGGCAGTCGTTGGAAAAAAGGTCGAGCCATTCCTCGTAGCGATGCGCATCGAGCAGGGCTGCTTCGTCGTAGAGAAACTTTTCGACCTCGTACTGTCGGAACATGGCTGCGAGGCGATCCTCGCCCACTCGCGCCTCCGTCTCAGCTGTCATGACTGAATCCCCCAATTCGCACGGTCCGTTACAGGTTTCGCGTGGTGCGGTCACCAGCTCAGCGTGTCACCAGCTCAGATGGTGTCGCCAGGTGTCGTGGCCTCTTTGAGCTCGTCCCAGTCGAGGTCTTTCATCCATTGGGCCCAGGCATGGTAGGTGTAAAGCTGGGCGTGTTCGCTCGTGAAGCCTTCGATGCGTTTCAGGCCGCCCTCATCAATGATCTCACCGTGCCCCAGGCCCATATTCAACAGGTGGGGTATGTTGCGGCTTGCAAAACCACAGGACTGATGGGTTGCCTGTGACCAGTTCTCGCCGTCGTCTTGTTCGAGCAGTCCGGCGGGACCGAAAATATGGCTTACCAGGTTCACAGAGAACTGTCGCATCCCCGGATCAAGGTTGCGGTCGGCAAAGGTGAACCACCAGATCTCGGTACTGTCGGGCGTACGCGGGATGCGCAGTGACAGTTGACTCATCTCCTGCACAACCCACAAGGTCGGAAACAGGTTCGGATGGCCGGCGACGCCGGCTCCGGCAGGACCGAGTGCCTCTTTGGCTTCGGGAGTGTCACGCCACGGGCCGCTTATCATGTCGGCATTGCCCGATGATGTGGCGGTGGGGCCACCAATCGCGTGACCGTACTCGCCCAGGACTACTGACTGCTCGAAGTTCGTACCGCTGATCAAGCCAAGCGGAATATCGAGGTCGGCACCGTCCTGCATTTGCAGGTCAGTCATGTCGATCTCTTCGGCTCCATTCTGTCCCCCGCCGCCGAGCATCGATCCGAGCACACTGGGCGCGAAGGCCGAGGCGTGGGTTACCTGCGGGTGGTACCAGTCGAAGAGGTTGTCAACCGCGATTTTCCAGTTGCAGTCGATCGTGAACTTTTGAATGCCAGGGACGATCTCCATGTCGCCCTTCATCGCGAGAAGGTCGAGACTGAGCCGTCCCGTGGCGCCGAGAAAGTCATCGAGCGAGGGGGCTGTCGGGTCGTGTGTGGCGAAAATGAAACCCTTGTAGTCGGCGACTTGGGCAACTTCCCGCAGGCCGTGCTTCGACTTGTCGAGGTCACCTTTGTAGAAGTTCTTGTGGCCAGGCACACCTTTGAGGCGACCGTCAATACCGTATGACCAGCCATGATACGAGCACAAGAAGCTTCTTGCGTTGCCTTCTTCAGCCCGACACACTGCGTTCCCGCGATGCGCACAGGTGTTCAACAGGGCTTTGATGCTGCCGTCTTTTTGGCGCACGACAAGCACGTTGTCGCGGCCCATCACAGATTCAAAAAAATCACCGCGCTCGGGGATCTGGGTTGCATGGCACAAAAAGAGCCAGGCCCTGCCAAAGATCGTTTCCATCTCGTGTTCAAAGACGGCGGATTCAAAAAAAATGCTCCGGTCAATTTCACCGGTTTCGAGGGAGACGAAGCCGTCGATCCTCTCGCCGGTGAGGGAATTCGTTTCTTTCGTCATTTGGCGTCCTCCTCAAGAAAGGCACGAACAATCTTCGCGAAACGCGGGCCCTGTTCGATCTGCAACCAGTGACCGGTGTCCTTGAAAATCTCAAACCGGGAGTTCGGAATGTGGTCGGCCATGAACTGGCTGGACTCGATCGGCACAATCTTGTCGTCATCGCCGTGCACGAGCAGTGTCGGTTGCGTGATCTGTTCTAGGTCCTCTGTGGTGAGGCCGATCGGACCGCCGGCGGCGAAATTGAATGTCGCGCGGTGGGAACGCTCAACTTCAGGGCGCATCGCCCGCTTGAGGCGGGTTTCAGCAATTTCTTGGAGGTTGCCATCGAAGCTATCCGGGTCATGCAAAAAGTAGCGAAGGATCTCGGCCATTGACTCGGCAGTCGGATTCTCGTAGAAACTGATCATCTTGAAGAGACCAGGTTTTGGTGCGCCGCCCTGACCGCCGGCTGATCCCATCAGAATGAGCTTTTCGACCCGCTCTGGCACCTGGCGCACAATCTCGAGTGAGATCATGCCGCCCATCGAGTTGCCGACGAGGGTGACCTTGTCGAAACCCAGCTCGTCGAACAGGGAAAGCAGAGTGGCGACACGCAATTCGGCGAAGGCGGCCATACCCTCGGGGGGCGGGTTCGGGTGGGTCGAGTCGCCGAAGCCGATGATGTCCGGGGCGATGTTGTGGTAGGTGTCGCCGAACTCACCGAGCAGCCATTCCCAGTTGCTCGACGCCGTTGCGCCGGGGCCGGAGCCATGCAGCCAGATGATGGGTTTGCCGTCAGCCGGACCCGACTCGTTGATGTGGAAGGTGTAATCGCCAACGGTGACGTCAGAGATTTTGATGGGGGCGCTCATGTGGATGCTCCTGTTGCTTCGGAAGATGTCGCAGGCTGGAATGGACGAAGAACTGCAGGCAGCAGCGGGACAGCCGGGGACTTGTGGCCCCACTCGCTGATCGCGTCAAACTCGGCAAGTTGCCAGGTGCGGTCGTCGATCAGCCGGCCGCCATAGCCATACTCCAAGTCGAAACCCGAGGGAGTACGCACGTAGAACGAAAGCATGCGATCGTTCGGATGACGGCCCAGCGTCATCATGAGTGGGATCTCACGCTCGTTGATCAGGTCAAGCGCATGGCCCACGTCGTCGAGGGCATTCACTTCGAGCATAAGGTGGTGCATGCCTACCATGCCGGGAATGGGAACCACGGCAAGGGTGTGGTGGCGTGCAGCCGTGCCCGCGCAATGGAAGAAGCGCAGATGCGTCCCCATCGCATGGATCGTGTCAGAGTCCTTGAAGCCGAGGACTTCGATGAAGAACTCTTCGGCAGCAGCAAGCTCGGGCACGATCAAGACGGCGTGGCCGAGACCCTGCTCTCCCGTCACGAAGCCCGACATGGCACGACCGGGTGCGAACGGCGCGCCACTCTGGCATCCATGCGAAAGTTCATGGCGAAGCCCAAACGGCCCGACAAACCAGGCCAGCTCCGCCACCGCCCTCTCCCCGGCAAGGGACGCGTCGCCGCGCTGCACGCTGAAGCCGGCGGCTTGCACGCGTGTAATCATCGCGTCAAAATCCGCCGGTGCAACATCCCATCCCAGGTAGGCAAGTTCGTCTGCCTCACCCGGATGGATTGCAACCCGCCAGGCGGCGTCATCGACCCGCAATCTCACTGTGCCGTCATCACCGCCGGCAGCGAGCTCAGCGCCGAGCACCTCCGGACCGAACGTCCGCCATTCCTCGTATGCCGGCGACGCGAAACCAATATAGCTAAGATTTCGTATCACGATGGCTTACCCCCTTGTTCCAACAAGTCAAGTGCAACGTCGACGATCAGGTCCTCCTGTCCGCCGACCATGCGCCGCCGCCCAATCTCCAAGAGAAGATCGACGGTCGGCACGCCATAGCGTTCTGTCACGCGTTCGGCGTGCCGGAGGAAACTCGAATACACCCCGGCATACCCAAGTGAAAGTGTCTCTCGATCGACACGCACCGGGCGATCCTGCAGCGGACGTACAATGTCATCGGCGGCGTCCATGAGTGCAATGAGATCGCAGGCGTGCGTCCAACCAAGCCGGCTTGCGGCGGCGACAAACACCTCAATCGGCGCATTCCCGGCGCCGGCCCCCATGCCCCCGAGCGAGGCATCAACACGGTTGCAACCGTGCTCCACCGCAACAATCGAGTTCGCCACAGCCAACGAAAGGTTGTTATGGGCATGCATGCCCAGCTCCGTCGCAGGGTCGAGCACATTGCGCAAGGCATCGAAACGATCCGCAACCTCGCCCATCGTGAGCGCCCCGCCGGAATCAACGACATAAACGCAGGTCGCGCCGTAGCCCTCCATAAGCTTGGCCTGTACAGCCAGGTCGGTTGGGGAGGTCATGTGCGACATCATCAAGAAGCCCACAGTATCCATACCGAGCGCACGTGCAGCCGCGATATGCTGCGCAGAAATATCGGCTTCGGTACAATGCGTCGCGATCCGCACAACACGCGCACCGGCCCGGTAGGCGCTACCGAGATCGTCCACGGTGCCAATGCCGGGCAGCAACAGGGTCGCAACCTTGGCCCGCTCGACAGCACCGGCGACCGCTTCAATCCACTCAAGGTCGGTATGAGCTCCGAAACCGTACACACACGAGGAACCGCCAAGGCCGTCGCCGTGGGAAATTTCAAGCGAGTCGACACCGCCGGCATCGAGTGCCTTCGCGATCTCAATCACCTGTGCAACGGTGTAGCGGTGTTTGATCGCGTGCATACCGTCACGCAAGGTGACATCGCTGATATAGAGCTTCTTCGCTGAAGCCGTTGCGGAAGTCGTCTCGGTCATGCCGCTACCTCCGCCGCCATGCGCTCGGCCGTCGCCAGCGCCGCGGACGTCATGATGTCGAGGTTCCCGGCATACTCAGGCAGATAATGCGCCGCACCGGTCACCTCCAAAAAAACCGTCACCCGAGTACCCCAGAACTTGCCGGTCTCAGGAATATGCAGCGGGTCGTCAGAACTGAACGTCTCGAACTGCACCTGCTGTTTGAGCCGGTAGCCAGCCACATATGCCTGCACCCGCTCCACCATGAGCTGCACCGATCGCTCGATCGCCCCATGATCACAATCGCCTTCGATAAGGCAATACACAGTATTACGCATCAGCATTGGCGGTTCAGCCGGATTCAAAATGATGATGGCCTTGCCGCGCACGGCGCCGCCGACCACTTCGAGGGCTCGCGCGGTGGTCTCGGTGAACTCGTCGATATTCGCCCGCGTGCCCGGCCCTGCCGACTTTGAGGCAATCGACGACACAATCTCGGCATACGACACGAGCGCCGCCTGTCCGACTGCCGCGACAATCGGCACCGTTGCCTGCCCGCCACACGTCACCATATTCACGTTGCGCGCATCAATATGTTCGTCGAAGTTCACGACAGGCACACAGTAGGGGCCAATTGCTGCAGGCGTGAGATCAATTATCCGTACATCTGTGTCACGGAGTTTCTCGAAGTTTGCCTTGTGCGCGGACGCGGACGTGGCATCAAAAACCACACGGATGTCAGCAAACTCCGGCATTGCGAGGAGACCATCAACACCTTTTGCCGTGGTGGGAACGCCCATACGTGCTGCACGCTGCAAACCGTCGGAATTGGCCTCAATCCCAACCATGGCCGCCATTGAAAGAAGCTTGGACTGGCGCAAAACCTTGATCATCAAGTCAGTGCCGATATTCCCACTGCCGATAATCGCAACCGGCCACAACTTGTCACTCACGAAATTTCCTCACGTGATGTCGTGACCTTGCCCAAACCATCGATCACGGCCACAACCTGGGCACCGGGCTCAAGATCAACCATCGGGCCGAGGGCCCCGGTCATCAGTACGTCACCGGCCTGCAGCGGCGTGCCGTTCGCGACCATCCTGCGGGCAAGCCAAACAGCGGCATTGTAAGGATGGCCAAGACACGCGGCCCCCACACCCTCGGAGACGACCTTCCCGTCGATTTCCATGCGCATCGTGGCACTGCCAAGATCGACCGACCCCGGGTCGACCGGTGACTTGCCGAGCACGAACATGCCACTCGACGCGTTGTCGGCAATCGTGTCGTAGATCGATATCCTCCAGTCGGCAATCCGGGAACCGACAACTTCAAGCGACGGCAACAGGTAGTCGATTGCGTCTGCAAGCTGATCGACGGTCACGTCCGGTGACTCGATGGGGCGGGCCAGGACAAGCGCGACCTCGGCCTCAATACGCGGCTGCAACACTCGCCGACAGGGCACTACTTCCCCGTCAAACAGCCGCATATCCTCGAAGAGCGCCCCATAGTCAGGCTGATCAACACCAAGCTGATGCTGCACGGCCTCTGACGTCAGTCCGATCTTGCGGCCCACGATCTTCCGGCCCTTACCAACCCAGTATTCGGTGTTGAGCTGCTGTACCGCGTATGCCGCGTCGAGATCGCCCGGTCCCTTCGACTCCAGCTCCTCACGAATCGGCGCGATCGGCTCGTACGAGTCGTACGCACCACGCAACCGCTGAGCAAGCTCGTTGATCATCACTACATCCAGACCGCTCATCACACACGCGCCTCTCCTCATGGCAAACCTGTCGTAGCACTCACTCCAATTCGGAGTAATCACTACCCTAAGCAGCATCCATGCTATTGTCAACACATGGTCGGGATAAAAAAACGAGCCCACGGCGAGGCATCACGACAGCGCATCCTCGCAGCAGCAGCCGAAATCGCCGGAGAACGCGGCTACGAAGGCACCAGCATCAGCCTTGTCTCAAAATGCTCCGGACTTCCCGCCAGCTCCATTTACCACCACTTTAAAGACAAAGACGACCTTATCGCCGCAGTCGTCCAAACAAGCTTCGACCGCTGGTTCCACCTGCTCCAAGAACCGACTGAAGTACCCGAGGAGGCCGAAACCCCCGAAGAACTTTTTCGGCACGCCATGCAAGGCATCGGCAGAGCCCTCTTCGACTCACCGGACTTCCTACGCCTCGGCCTCATGCTCGTCCTCGAACACCGCCCCGAAGAACCCACTGCCCGCAAAGACTTCCTCAACATCCGCAAGACCGTGATGAGTCACACACGGATCATCTACACCGCCTACTTCACAGACCTCAAACCCGACGACATCGAATCGCTCGTCACTCTCACGCTCGTCCTCTCCGACGGACTCTTCCTCGCACACGAAGCCGAAAACCTCGACCTCGACCAAGGCTTCGGCCTGATCGCACTCGCAATTCTCGGCACCGCAGAACAGTTGATGAAGTAATAACCGCTGTTCCCCCCATTCGGGGCGCGTCCTGCGCTTTGCACGCACAAAGGACATCGCAGGGACGCTCTCCGAGCGCATTCTTCCCTCGCGTGCGCACGGTGAACGACCACACATCACGCGTCTCGCCCGAATCACGGAAACGCACGATCCGCCCACCAACCACAGGCTTCCAGACAAACCGACCCCTGCTCGTCCACAATCGCATCCGCCCATGCATCAATCGCGTCCCACTGACACCTGATCAGTACTTGCACTCCGTTTCGATGCAGGGCATAGGAGATGGTCCGTGGCCGGGCAGATCGCCGGCTCGCCTACAAAACAGGCGGTCGCGTACGTTTGCTACCTACTAGACTTGTTACTCGGCGCGTACGCGTCCGCCGCCCGTGGCCTTGTCGTCAAGTTCCCCTGCCGGCGAACGACCCCGTGCACAGAACAGCATCGCCGAGTTCTGGTGATCATCGCTGGAGGAGCCCGTGGCCCGTCCCAAATCGCACCAACCGAATACTGCATGCGCGCCACAAGTGGGTGGCACACTGAAGGCTGTCTCGGTCTCGAAGTCGTACGGCGCAGCGAGCGTGCTACATGACCTCACCCTTATGGTCGGCCCGGGCACGCGGGTCGGGATCGTCGGACCGAACGGCATCGGGAAGTCAACACTGCTACGCGTCCTCGCTGGTGTCGAAGAGCCCGACCGTGGCCAGGTGCTTCGCTCCCCAACATCGATAACGGTCGGCTTCTTACCCCAAGAGCCTGCCTTTTGCGACGGCGAGGTTGTGCACGACTACATCGCCCGCCTTACCGGGGTCGCCCCTGCCGAAGACGAGCTCGACCGCATCACAGACACGCTCTCCGACGACGCAAGCCCAACAGTGGTCGAGGCGTATTCGGCCGCGCTCGACCGGTACGTGGCACTCGGCGGCAACGACCTGCCGATGCGGATGCGTAAGACCTTCGCCCGTCTCGATCTCTCCGACGAAGTCGCCGATCGACCACTGGCCTCGCTTTCGGGGGGACAGCTCGCACGCACCAGCTTGGCGGTGATCCTCCTGTCGCGCTTCGACGTTCTACTGCTCGACGAACCGACAAACAACCTCGACTTCGCCGGTATCGGCTTCCTCGAAGGGTTCCTGGCAGGCCTTGACCGCGGCCTCGTTGTTGTCTCGCACGACCGCGAGTTCCTGCGACGGATTGTGAACCGCGTGCTCGAGATCGAGGCAGGAACACGCAGCGCGTTGCTGTTCGATGGCGGCTGGGACGCGTACCTGCGCGAACGCAAGGAGGCGCAGCGACACCACGAGGAAGCGTACGGCACCTATCAGGCGGAGAAGAACCGCCTCGAGGCGGCGTTGCGACGCAAACGCGAATGGGCAAAGATGGGCGCATCCCGTGCGAAAACCCGGGCCAGAGACAACGACAAGTGCATCCGCAAGGGCCGTATCGAGAGCGCCGAGAACCTCGGGTCAGGCGCTCAGGTACTCGAGCACCAGCTAAAGCGCCTCAACCAGGTCGACAAGCCGTGGGAACCGTGGAAGCTGCAGTTTGTGATCGGCAGTACCGAGCGGGCAGGCACGAATGTCGCACAGCTACGCAAGGCAGTCGTCGACCGGGGCGCATACCGCTTCGGACCAGTCGACCTCGACGTGTACTGGCAAGACCGCATCGGCATCGTCGGCGCGAACGGAGCAGGAAAAACAACCATGCTTGGCCTGCTACTCGGCACAATTGAACCCGACACCGGACATGTGCAGCGCGGCAGCGGCCTCGTCGTCGGGAACATCGAGCAGTTCCGTGAGACATTCGCCGGCAAGACGATCCTGCTCGACGTGTTTCGCGCCGAGTCGGGCCTCGCCACCGAGGAAACACGGTCCCTACTCGCCAAGTTCGGCCTCGACGAGACCCACGTCTTGCGCGCCTCGGACTCCCTCTCACCAGGCGAACGCACCCGCGCCGGACTCGCACTCCTCATGGCATATGGCGTGAACACCATCGTACTGGACGAACCGACAAACCATCTCGATCTCGACGCCATCGAACAGCTTGAGCTTGCCCTCGACCAGTTTGACGGAACCGTCCTACTCGTGACGCACGACAGGGCATTACTCGACCAATTCCGCCTCACCCGCCTGCTTGAGGTCATCGCCGAACCCGACAATGACGGGGTCATCACCGGCCACGTGATCGAGCGGCCGGCGGATGCCGTGACTGACCTCTTGTAGCCGGGTCTCCTGTCACCGGGCCTCCTGTAGCGGGAGGCCCGGTGATATTCCGACCCGAGTTTGGCAATGGCACTGCGTTCAGGCCGATGAGTGGGGGCAGTCGGGACAGGGAAGAGCCCGAACGGATCTTGCATCCCGGATGGGGGCCGCTATCACGAGACGAGGGGTTGCGGTAGCAGCAGGGAAGGCACTGAGGATCGCGATTGTGGCAAAAGGCCGGCGGCGAGTTTGCACGCCGGTCCGACGATGCACTTACCAGTGGCGACTGTGCCTCTCGAGAGCGCAATGGCCTCGATCAGAAAAGCGAACATACCTCCTTCACCCCCCAGTGTCGAGGAAGCGGCTGCAGTGGCATTCTCCTATTCGGTCTTTTGTGTCCTGAGCGATCCACAAGAAGCAACATGCATCATTTTCGCAGGTTAGAAGCTAAAACCAGTTCACAGGTTTGGCCCTGTCTCCTTTGTGCTTCCCAGGGGGGGGCATTCCCGCGCTGCCCCTGTGTTCCCCCTGCCCGCCCCCTTCCGCACCAGCCCTCTTCGCCAGACCATGCCCCACACGCAGGAAGTCTGACCCGCCAGACACGAAATCCGCCCCGCTTCCCCAGAGCGGCTCTACCCTGATCCCAAAGCAGCCGACCCCAAAGCAGCCGGCCACAACCCCGCCGACCTCAAAGCACTCTGACACAGAAAAAACCGGGTATCAGGAGAGAAAAATGAGCACAGACGCATCCCTTCCCCAGGACCAAATGATGGGAATGATACAGGGATTCCAGATGTCCCAAGCGGTGTATGTTGTTACCAAGCTCGGAGTTCCCGACATACTGACCGAAGGACCTCAACCGATCAAAGAGATCGCGGCGACAACCGGCGCCCATGAGAACTCACTACGCCGGATTCTGCGCACGCTCTCAAGCGCAGGCGTCTTTCAGGAAGTCGAACCAGACAGTTTCGCACTCACCCCACTCGGAACGACCCTGACGAAAACCTCACCTTTTTCGCTACGCGATATGAACCTCATGACGATGGAAACGCTCTACGCTCCCTTCGGTGACCTGCTCCATACCGCCAAAACCGGTGAACCCGCAGCCAAGCACTATTACGGCGAGTCATTCTGGGAATGGCTCGCGGCCCGACCCGAACAAGTCGCCCAGTTCAGCGCGGCAATGGCGAGCAGCAGCAGTTTCAAGCAGGAGGCAATCAACAGCATTGACTGGAGTAGCACCCACACCCTCGTCGACATCGGCGGCGCCGACGGCACAAACCTCGCATCGATTCTGCAGCGCGAGCCATCGATGCAGGGTATCGTGTTCGACCTCCCACACGTTGTGCAATCGGCAAGCAATGTTCTCACCGCACATGGAGTCAACACACGCGCCGAAATCCACGAGGGAAGCTTCTTCGAGTCCGTCCCTCCCGGCGCCGATGCCTACTTCTTGTCTTCGATCTTGCACGACTGGAACGATGAGGAATGCGTGACAATCCTCCGCCACATCAAAGCCGCGGCCACACCCGGCGCCCAAGTCAAGATCCTCGAGTTCGTAATGCCACCGGACAACGCTCCCCTCATGACAGCAATGCTCGACCTCACCATGCTCGGCCTGATCACAGGACGAGAACGCTCCACAACAGAATGGGAAATAGTCATCACACAGGCCGGCCTCTCGAACTTCAAAATAACCCCAACCCCAACACCCCTGTTTCTCATCGAGGCGACAGTTCCAAACTGACAACCTTACTGGGAGGGTTTCTTGCGCATACTGGTCAGGCACTCGGGGCATTGAGCGGGTTTGTGACCACGTGTCTGAGGTCGGCTCCACGAACGCTTGCATGTGGCACAAACGAATAGGCTGAGGGACCCGGCGCTTACCTGCCCACACAACAAGGTGATACTGGTCGCGGCGAGAAAATCGGCAACAGAAACGATCGGTATTGAGTACTTGACCGCCCTGTCGGTTTTGCCGGAATGAGAGGCCGGGTCGACTGCAACAAGCAGATCACACCGGGTTTTTGTGACCGACTCGACGGGCATGAGACCTATTTTGCGAGCGTGTGCCTCCATCTCGCTGCGCGGGATTTGTTCGCCCTTGCTGTTTATTGCCGAACCGGTGAAACAGACTGTGCCGTTCTTGAGGGAAATCGGAATGGTTTGCGTGCGGTATTTGGCGACCCGGTCGTCAATATAGGACTTGTCGGTCTTGAGCACGGCGGCAGCCTGGCAAAGTTGATCGTACTCCTCATTATCGACAACAGTGTCGGCGCATGCCTGCCGGATAAAATCGTCGAGCCATTGTTGGTGTGCGCGTTCGATCTGCTTCGAGTTGAGGCCAAGTCCGCGAGCAAGACTGCCAAACTCGCTCTGCTCGCGTTCGTCAAAGTGTAGATCGGCCATCGCAATATCGAGCACTTCGAGATAATCAGCGATTCTCATATCGCCGGCATCATGCGTCAAGTTGGCCGCGAGACCAGCAAACCAACTTGGCGACCCTGTGACAGTATCCACTCGACCCTGCCGCGGAAATCGCCGGTCCGGACTGCTCGGGGGGACTGTTCCGTGCAAGCACGAGGGCTGCGCAGCCGTGGGAAATTTCTCAACCAAACGCACAAGCAACTTCGCGGTTGCCCGTGCATCATTGAGAGCCCGATGGGCCCCGTTGAGGGGGATGTCATACTGTTCGCACGCGAGATGAAGTTTGCAGCGAGTCGCCCGCAAGGTATCAAGCCCGCTGCTGAAATCCACGTCAACGCCCAGACCGGCATATTCGGCAACAAGCATGCGAGTATCAAACGCCAGATTATGGGCAGCGAGGACCGCTCCTTGGAGCCGGGCTGCGAGGGGCCCCGCCACATCAGCAAATGCCGGCGCTCCCGCAAGCATCGAGGGGGTGATCCCATGCAACCAGCTTGGCCCAACGTCACGCCGAGGATTCACAAGGGTTTCCCACTCGTCGATAACCTGCCCTGAAAGATCGAGAGTTACGACAGCAATCTCAAGAACCCGGTCGCGAGGGTAAACACCTGTAGTTTCAGTATCGATGACAACAACTCGATCCGTATTTACCACAATATCTGCAAGCGTACTTTCCATGGAGACGCCTCTTGACCTCCGGCGTTTTTTCTTACGGAATAGACTATTTGTCATTTCTTCTCTTTTGTTATTTCACGTCGTAGCACTCTACTTATGATGAGATTAGCTTGTGGTGACAGCGAAAATCATGCATTAGTACGGACAGGATTCTCCCATCTCTCTCCTGCCATAAGTTTCTTGAAAAATACAGAAAATTCTGCCAAACAGTTCCCCTTTTCCAAAGACACAAGCAAGATTAAAATCGTCGAGAAGGTCAAAATCTTAAGAGAGTACCTTGGCGAAATAAGACTTTCTACGTTTTTTATCCTCCACCAAACCCTTCTTTGCATCCGCGAAGTCGTCCGCAAATTTACCTACAAAGTTGTCTACAAAGAATCTGTCTCAGGTCCAGTGCCTCGCAAACAGGCAGTGACAGTAGGCGGTGACGAGGTAGATTGCACGTATTCCCAGGCAACGCGGGCACTATCAGGTACGGTGAGAGAGGCCTGATCAACCCAGCGGACCTGTTCGTTCTGGTGACGCCCATAGCCCCTCGAAGTGCCCCCAGGCTCGAAAAGTTCGTGTGAAACTCCTATCCGGGAACACTCTTCCTGGCTTTCGAGGGCAAAAAATCCCAATCCCGTCTGCGAAAACGCGGACAACCACCGACCTCGCGTGCTCACCTGCACAGTCCAAGAACACGCAAAAAGCACAGCACCGACAGCCCAGGTCTTGACGAAAGGCCAGGAAGAAAGTTTTACACAGTTCCATTCTCAGCATGCTCGCGTGCGAGTCCAAGTGACTCCCAGAAGATGGGTCGAAGGAATAGCCTAAAATAGAACGAGAGTATAAGTGTGTTCTGGGAGCATGTTTCAATGTCAAGAAATCAACATGACGAAGTTCTGATTCTTTGGGATGTGGACAAGACTCTTGTCAATCTTGGCGGGTTCAGCCGTTCTCTCTACCAAAGTGCTTTTCTGTCAGTTACCGGGAAACCTCTTGAGCATTTGGCCCCAATGGCCGGCCAGACAGAGCGGGCTATTGCAACTGAGACTTTCGAGCTGCATGGCATCCGCGCGTCCGACGAGTTGTTTCACAGGTTCTGCACAGCTCTTGCAAAAGCAGCCCAAGATATGAAAAATCGCATTCACGAAATCGGGAAAGCCCTCCCTGGAGCGCATGAAGCAATCGCGTCATTTGAGAAGAAGCGTGCAGTGCAATCTCTCGTGACCGGCAATATTCAACCGGTTGCAAGAAACAAGTTAGAGGCGTTTGGTCTTGCAGACAGACTTGATTTTGAGATTGGGGGCTATGGAGATTACAGCAAGGACCGTCCCGATCTTGTACGGTTCGCATGCGAGCGCGCGTCTACAAAACATGGTGTCGAATTTTCGGGAAAACGCACATTTGTGATTGGTGACACTCCCCATGACATCAAAAGTGCACATGATGCGGGCGCGCATGCGATCGGAGTCGCGACGGGCAACAGTTCAACTCAGGACTTGGAAAACGCTGGTGCCGATCTTGTGCTCACAAGCCTTACCGGCATTGATGCGCTGCACAACATGATACAAGAGCAATAATGTTCCCAGCTGCTTGAGGGCGATCCCAGCGCTTTTCCCGGAAACACCAGAAAGCACTCGACGGTCGCACCGTCTGCTCCGCAAGCCCAGTCACAAATGCCGGCTGCGACACCCACACCAACTCTTCGCGTCCTGTGCGAGAACAGCGATCGAATTGCCAAACTGTGTGCGACAAGACCGAGATTACCGAGGGTGGTGGTGCCTTAGGGGTGGTTCCGTAAAAGTCTTCGTCTGATTTACCCTCGTCCTGACAGCAGCCATGTGGCTTGGCACCCCGAAATCACATTCTCCACGGACGCATCCACGCCAAACTCGTTGACATCGCAGGTCTCTACAACGCTCCGCCTCGATCACGTCACCGAATCCATGACACACCACTATTTTCAGAACCAAGCGGCAATAGGAAGAAATAAGTGACAATGACGAGAAATAGGCTAGAAAAAAGAAAACCGTTCCGCTCGCTTTTTCTGTAAGACAGCTGGAAGTACAACACAAATCAAGTATTAATTATTATCCCTGCATAAGCGAGAGCCACACCAATGACCAGACCTAAGAAAAAAGTCAAGATAAGATTTTTCAGCTGAAAAGGTTCTTGTTCTCCCTTGTTTCATCCAAAATATTGTGAAGTTTTTACTGTTTGCGTCATGATATTATTTCCCCTACATTACTCTCCCCCACCGTACAGATAGTGGGGAAAATACGTGCTTCTTCATTCCTCGCATGAGCCTCAAGCGTGTAGTGACCATCTCCGAATACTCCGATCCTGATCCATAGTCGTCTGGTTCGTTTTTTGCGTCTTCTCGGCCTTGACGGAGATCCCTGGACAACTGGGCGAAATATTGGTGATTCCGTGCGTTTATCCTTTTTTGTCATGCCAGGAGAAGGCAAACCAGGAGGGTGTGTTCCTCTTCTCTGCAGAGAAATACTGTAAAGATCAGGCTCCAAACGCCAGGTCTACTGTTCCGTCTTCGCAAAAAAACCGGCCAGTAACAGCTTCTCTTGTGCGCAAAGTCCTACGCTGAACTCGATGACCGACTGCTGAGGGCAGGCTACCGGTCAAGATGCGGAATGGACAGGAGGGTTCGTGGCTGAAACACACGAGCAGATGTTCTACGAGGTCCTTTGGCGAGCATGGACACAAGGGGCGCCTTTTCCATTTCCCTGGTGGACACAGCAGACTTTTCGACACTGGATCGAAAAGTACGACAGCGGCTTATTCGATACGAAAGAAGCGGCCTTCGCGTCAAATGCCTTATACCGTTATTGGAATATGGTCGGCGTCAAAGATCATCATCAAGAAAGCCTGATCGGGCAGTCAGGTGAAGTTGAACCTGTCTATGACCAGTACGCAGTAGGGTTCTGCCTCTTCGAACCCGGACCAAAAGCCCTGCACCTCCCACAACGGCCAGAAGATAGTCCGGTCCCCACCCTCACCCAAGGACACGAAGAGGGTTATTTACCGATTATCCGGACTCTCTATACTCCGCGCAGCGCCGCCGGGGGACTCTCCATTGAACAACGGGTCTTCTCAACCGTCCTCGGGCCATCTCGCCGCAGCGTCACCTTCGTGCGTTTCCGCGTTGCAGCCGCCACACCAATGCCGGACGAAGCCTGGCTGTGTGTCTGGGTGTCACCCACAGGACCGACCGGTTTTCAACGGCACGACCGGGCAGGCCGTTATCTGCCCGATGGGCGAATCGGTTTTCTCCGCTACCTGCCGGAAGAATCACGTGTTGAGGTGAACACCTCTTGGGGACCGCTCTTTTCTTCTCCTCCTGCCTATTTCGGATGCTACGGGAATACGCCTTCTCTCCCCGACCCCGACCTCTACCTGGCACACAGTCCGTTCCAGGACCTCGTCGCGAGAGGGACCCTGAACGGGGCAACAATCGCAGGGGATAGTGTGGCCGGATTGTGCAGTGCCCTGTTCGCCTGGCCCTTCTCGATCCCTCCGGACAGCGCTCCTTTTCAGCTTGATCTGCTTCTTCCCGTGGACGACTATCGGGGAGCAGATGACCTCGTAGAGTTACGCAATGCCGACCGCAATGCCCTTGACCGCACAAACACCAGCTTTTGGAAAGGAAAAATCGACCATAGCGGCCTACAACTTGGCTTTCCGCCTATCACTGCCCACCTGTGGAATCTCTACCGGATCTGCCGGGCAAACCTCTTGATCCTGGCAGACAAAGGGGCCGTGCATCCTGGTCCGACAATCTACGATTCCTTCTGGGTGCGAGATTCTGCGATCGAAGGAATCGCCGCCGCCTTCAGTGGGGATACGAACCTGGCCGAACAACAATTCGGTACACACTACCCCCGCATTTTCAACCTGGGTCCAGCCTGGATTGGCCCGGCACGGGCACATGGTTTCTTTGGCGGCGAACACGAAAAAAACGACCGAGAGTGGGATAGTAATGGGGAAGCCCTGTGGGCAATCGGACGTTTCGACCGGATAGCTGGAGAAAAACGAGCATTCGGGGCACGAATGTTCTCGCCCTATGTGCTGGAAGGAGCACGCTGGATCCGCGACAATCGGGATCAGTTCGGTTTATTGCATAGCGGGTGGAGCGCAGAACATATCGGGGCAAAAGACGCCCCCCACTATTGGGACGACCTTTGGGGACTCGCAGGACTGTACGAAGCGGCACGATTGGCAGAACGTCTGGAAGCACAAGAAAGAGACGAGCTCTGGGCGGCCTTTGACGACCTGAAACGGGCAGTGCAAGCATCGATCCGCTGGGTTTTACAGGAGCAACACCGTCAAGGCCATTGGGAGACCTTTGTGCCGACCGGCCCGCGCGATCCCGGAAAACAAGACTCCACCATGATCGGTGCCCTGGCCTATTTTCACCCCTGCCGCCTTTCCTTGGGACCAAAGCTCGACAGTGACATAGACAGGGCTTTTCGTTTCACGCTCGACACCATCTGGACACATTTCATGGACGGCGGCTTCCGCCACGACAGCGCCTGGAACGCGTACGGTCCTTATCTCACCCTGCAGCTTGCGCATGCTTTTCTTCTGACCGGACAGATCGACCGCATGGACCGCTGTCTCGCGTGGACAGTCGACAACGCCGCGTATGCTCACTTGCGCGACGCCGACACAGGGCATCTGTGGCAAGTAGTATCCGGCAGTTGGAACGAGCAGCATGCCTATTCGGTGGCAAAAAACTTCTCGGAAATACCAGACCGCTCCTGGTACATGGGAGACATTCCGCACGGGTGGGCAGCGGCCGAACTCACCTTGCTCTTACGTGACATGTGTTTGTACGAAGTAGACGAAGACGACGATGCCCACCTCTATCTCGCAGCAGGCATACCACCCCACTGGCTCGAAGACGGCGCAACACTTACCGTAGAGAATGCACCAACCCTGTTCGGCAGCCCATTCAGCTATGCCTTACGTCATGACGCACAACAGTCCCGTCTCGAACTGGAAGTGACACAGTCACCAGCTTCCGTCCGGCTCGTCCTGCCTTGCCATCTCGGTCACAGTGTCACAGCGGCACACGCAGACGGAGCCGTCGCCCAAGTCCAAGGACGCAATGTCGAGCTACCGGCAGGCACCCAACGCGCAACAATCGTCTACCAGTGAGCAGACACCACACCCACACCATACCTACACTCACACCGCAACAAAGTCGACGCCCCGAAGATCCGCCATCAACACACAGCCAAAACTCACCCCCACCAAAAAACCACAACAACAAGGGAGAACTGCCAAAAGATCACGCCCCCTCTCTGCTACCATCAACAGGACGAAAAAAGGGGATTTCACCAGCGTGATATTCTCTTCACGGTCCTCGCGGGTGTAGCTCAATGGTAGAGCCCCAGCCTTCCAAGCTGGTGACGGGGGTTCGACTCCCCTCACCCGCTCCACGCCGTGACGCTCCTGCGTGCATCACGGCGACTTTGCGCCCGTAGCTCAGTCCGGATAGAGCAGGAGACTTCTAATCTCAAGGTCGCAGGTTCGAATCCTGCCGGGCGTGCCATCCTGACCAGGCAAAACCCCCTGCGACAGCCCCGCCCTCCCAGCCTTTTGACCAAAACCTTGACCAAAACCCGCAAGCAAACTGAAGTGGCTCCGTGTCACACACCAAACAGTTACTTCTTTTCAGGGAGGGTTCTCGTGCCAACCTGCCGAGGGGCCATTCGTTTTCCTGACTCAGTTTCGTGTCGGGTTTCAAAAGACTGACACAACCGTCGTCGTGCCTGATTTGTTCCTGGAACCAGGTCATGAAACACCCTGCCCCGCAAATTTTGCGTCATCACTCCTGAGACTTCCCATCCTGAACAAAACTCTTTGACACTACTCCTGCTACCCACACTCGTATCGAAGAAGCCCTCCAATCCCCAGACAAAGCAACCAAAGACCTCTACACCTCAACATATGGGCAGGTCTACCTGTTTTTTTGTGGCGTTCGCATGAAGGACAGCTTTCCATGGAGGGAGTTTTCCCAGGTGAAGCAGGTAAACGTTTTCGGTTCTTTCGTCGTGCTCGCGAGTTTTTGGTCAGAGGGAGAGGCAAAGGCCCGGACTCCCGGAATGGGAAAGACCGCAAGGGTCGTAGCAATCAGGATGCCGGCTGCAAGAGCAGCAGTAACAAGAAGGCCAGTCGCGGGAACAATGGGGCTGGTCATGGCCATGCCAAGAGGGAGCAGCGCACTGTTTCCAAGGGCGTCGAGCGCAAGAGCACGCCCGAGAGCATCTTTCGGGATTTGACGTTACAGTGCAGTGATCCAGAGAACCCCGAAGTTCCGACGGTAAAGACTGCTACGAAAAAGAGGGGCTGGGGGACATCGGCAGCAATCGCAGCAAGCTCTCCCACTGTGGAAAGCAAAGCAAGCATCGCGATAATGCCAGGATTTCGGGGGACAAAGCGAACAGCGAGAGCAGTCCCAAAGAGCATCCCAAGTCCCTGCACACTGAGCAGGCCACCATAGGCACCAGCCTGCCAGGATCATCAAAACGCAGGTCTCATCGGCCTACAGCCGGGTGAATGCCTCACTACTAATACAAATCCACCGAAACGAGAACGCGTCACGTGGATACAGCCTTTTTCTTCAGAAACCGCTCCACTCTCGGGTCCTTCTCCCCAACCTGACCAGAACGGCATCAGCCTCGCTCTTCCTCCTGTCATCAACAACCAGTCAGGGCGAACCTTCGAGGAACTGCTCAGCGCTGCCGAATCCGAGCCGGCAATTCTTACCCGACCGCTCTTGCTCTCGCACCTGGGCAGAACCCTCGTGAACACGAACCGGTACCTCGGGCAAGCCACCGGCCCGCACCGGTTCGTGTTCCATTTCCGTTTCCAAAACCAAAGTATCGCTTACGGTCTTAATCTGAACGCTGCGCGCTTTGAGCCTTTGACGATAGGGCTTCGGGCCTGCATCCTCACGATCCCTTTCGGTATCGATGTCAATCTCGGTGATTTTTGCGCAATGCTCCGTGGGCAGTTTCATATCTGGGAACTCGCTACAGCCAGGATGCACCAATGGTATACCGGCGATCGACTGCATAGTCCTGTCGCCTTCCTCTACGAAGTCTTGAGCGAACAAGTCCGCCCGGATCTCGCCCGAAAAATATACGCACACACAAAAACACAAGAACAAGCTCACACAGGCGGCATATGATGCACAGCATTATTCTTGCCGGGCCACCTGGCACAGGAAAAACAACTCTTGCCACAGGACTTGGCGCGTTTCTCCAGCGTCCGGTCTGCCATGCAGATGACCACCGCCACGCCCATTTCCAACGGTACGGATGGTCACACACACGAGACCGCAAGTACAGCCCTAGCGCCGCCTTCCAGTACCAACGCCCCTATGAAGCCCTCCTCCTCGCAGAGCTCACACACCAGCCCGAAGGCACAATCATTGACCTCGGAGCAGGAGACATCGTACAACCACACCAAAAACTCCAAGACCTCCTCCGCCATACCCTCACCCGTATTCCCCACCGGTTCCTCCTGCTTCCCAACACGGAAAACCTGCCCCGATGCCGTGCAACCATTCAGACACGAGTCCGCGACAGAATCATGGACGATCCCGGGATCGCCTGCCGGCTAGCACGTGGTGGCCAGGAAGTCATCGATCACATCACCGAGCACTGTTTCACAGCCCAAAAATGGTTTACCGTTCTGGACTCTTCCACTTCCCGCGGACGGGAAGGCACCCTCAAAGAAGCCCTCGCGCACCTCCCTTGCTGCATATCCGCGCGACCTCCCTCCCCCTGACAAAAGGAGAAACCAGCCCGTGCGTTCCCGAGGCCACAACAAAACCGGGATACTCGCCCCCCTCGCGCACACGCGTTTCCGGCGGCTCTGGCTCGGCCAGCTTCTCAGCGCAATCGGCGATGGCATCTTTCCCGTCGCGCTCGTGGGAATGCTCCTCACCCGCGACCAAAACCACCAGATCGGACTCGTACTCGGCGCCGAAGCCGCAGGCAGCCTCGTCGCCTTTCTCGCAGGAGGCATCCTCGCCGACCGAACCGCAAAAACCCGTGTCATGATCAGCGCGGACCTGCTCCGCCTCACCGCCATCACAACCATCGCGCTCTTTAGCACCACCCTGCCCCTGCCCCTCCTTGCCGGTCTCGCCGCGTGCATGGGAGCCGGAACCGGACTCTTCCGGCCCGCCTACGGCGCCGCGGTCCCCGAAATGCTCCCCGACACGCTCATCCAAAGCGGCAACGCCCTACGCTCCGCCTCCGGTCGCCTCGCCGCGGTCCTCGGCCCCGCCCTCGGCGGCGCTATCCTCACCCTCACGAACGCCCAAACCGCATTCACCCTCGACGCCCTAACCTTTCTCGCCGGCATCACCGCGCTCGTCTCCCTCCGCGGTCATGCCCGCCCAACCGGCCTCCCACGCCCACACGAAAACATGCTCACCAGCGCCCGCAAGGGACTCCATGCCGTGCTCGCACGCCCCTGGGTCACCGCCATCATCCTCCAAGGCACCCTCCAAGTCGCGTTCGTTATCGGCCCCGCCACCGTTCTTCTCGCCCTCCGCTTCGACCAACCCGACCAGGCACACGCCTACGGCCTCCTTCTCAGCGCCCAAGGCCTGGGCATGCTCACCGGCACCCTCCTCGCCGCCCGCCTCACCCCGAAGAACCCCGGCACCACCGCCCTCCTCGCACTACTCCCCACCGCCGGAGAACTCACAGCCCTCGCCACGAACGCTCCCTATCCTCTAGAT
>Ga0209345_10001661_pt1 | contig 26212 bp, 24 predicted proteins | sample Cruoilmetagenom7_FD_187294 | JGI IMG/M metagenome (GOLD analysis project Ga0209345, IMG submission 187294) | Oil polluted marine microbial communities from Coal Oil Point, Santa Barbara, California, USA - Sample 7 (SPAdes) (version 2) | ecosystem: Environmental > Aquatic > Marine > Oil seeps ...
GCGATGCGTGCGACGGCCAGGGCGCGCCAATCGGGGCTGACACGGGGGACCATCCGCTCCGCCTCGCCCAACCGGCCCTCCCAGATGGCATTGTCCAGCCGCACCTGATGGAACGGTGCGATCAGCGCAGGGTGGCTGGCGGCAAGCATCTGTTCACCCAGGGTGTCCAGCGACATGTTTTGCCATGCGTCCACGACCAGGGCGTCCGCCTCCACCGCGCGTCCCGTGGCTCGTAGCGCCCTGTCCAAAGCGACAACGCCGACACCGGTTTGCGGTTTTTCCCCATCGAAGAAAGCGATGACATCCGCAGGTGTCGGGTTCGCGGGAATGCGCGCTTCGCCGACGCGGCGCATCCGCGACAGACCCGGCCAGTCGCCGCGGGTCTGCATGAACTGGACATATTCCCACCAGTTCGCATCCCCGGCCCGCAGGCGGCTCCAATTCACCAACTCCAACGCTTCCGCAGAGCCGAGCGCCTGTGCGGCGGAAACCGCCTGCACCCACTCACGCTCGTCCGCCGCCTGGACCAACTGCGCGGACCGCGCGGCGTCCTGCGCCGACGCGGACGACAGGCCCAGCAACGCGATTGCCGTTACCGGCAGGATCATTCTCGACAAAACGGCAAAAATCACTAGAACCCCCAACACACATGCTTTTCCGTTCGACCATATGGCGTGACGGCGGGCTTTTCCAATCACGGCTTTGCGGGCAAGCACCCGCAACCACATATTTTTCGGAGCTTCCCATGTTCAAAGGTTCGATCCCTGCGCTCGTCACACCCTTTGCCGACGGGAAGGTGGACGAGAAGACGCTGCGCGCCTTTGTGGACTGGCAGATCGCTGAAGGCTCGCATGGTCTGGTCGCGGCGGGAACCACGGCGGAGAGCCCGACCCTCACCCATGAGGAGCATGAGGACGTCGTGCGCATCGTGGTGGAACAGGCCGCCGGTCGCGTTCCCGTTATTGCCGGTGCCGGCTCCAACAACACGGTTGAGGCGATCCGCTTCGCCCGCCACGCCGAGGAAGTCGGCGCGGATGGCCTGCTGATCGTGAGCCCGTATTACAACAAGCCCAATCAGGCCGGAATGCTGGCGCATTTCACCGCGATCCATAACGCGTGTGGCCTGCCGATCCTGCTCTACAACATCCCCTCGCGTTCGGTCGTGGACATCACGCCTGCCACAATGGGTGAGTTGGCGAAGCTGGAACGGATCGTCGGGGTGAAGGACGCGACAGGCGACGTGTCCCGCATCTCGGATCAGCGCATCACCTGCGGTGTCGATTTCATTCAGGTTTCCGGCAATGACGAAACGTCGCTGGCGGTCAATGCGCATGGCGGCGTCGGATGCATCACCACTGTCGGCAACATCGCGCCGCACCTGTGCTCACAGATGCAGGAGGCCTGCCTGAACGGTGACTTCGCCACCGCCCGCGACATCCACGACCGCCTGTTCCCGCTGTTTCGTGCCGCGTTTCTGGAGCCGAACCCGGTCCCTGCGAAATATGCGCTGTCCCTGCTGGGCAGATGCTCTGAGGAGGTGCGCCTCCCCCTTGTCGAGTGTTCGGATGCGGTGAAGGACCGCGTTCGCGCAGCGATGGTCCATGCGGGCCTGTTGAATGGTTGAGCGAAGCCCTATCTGATCCCCATGGCACAGAAAAAGAAGTCCGACCCGAACAACAAGACCGTCGCGGAGAACCGCAAGGCGCGATACAATTATGCCGTCGAGGATACGCTCGAAGCAGGCATCGTGCTCGAAGGGTCCGAGGTGAAAAGCCTGCGCGCGGGCGGCGCGAATATCGCTGAGAGCTATGCCAGCGTCGAGGATGGGGAGCTTTGGCTCATCAACTCATACGTCGCACCCTTCGCCCAGTCCATGAACCGGGCCTTCGCGCATGAGGAACGGCGGCGGCGCAAGCTGTTGGTGAACAAGCGTGAACTGTCGAAACTGTGGCAGGGCGTCGGGCGCGAGGGGATGACCATCGTGCCGCTGAAAATGTATTTCAACGACAAGGGTCGCGCGAAACTTCTGCTGGGTCTGGCGAAGGGCAAGACCCATGCGGACAAGCGCGACACCGAGAAGAAGCGCGACTGGCAACGCGAGAAAGCCCGCCTGCTGCGCTGATCGAAGGGGCGTCATGCCCCTTCGATCCGGATCGTGCTAGGCGACGGCTTCCAACGCCGCATCCGCGCTGAGCACCGCAACTGCGGCCCGGGCGACTTCACGGCCTTTTTCCACGAAATGCGCTTCGAAGAAGCTCTGATGTTCCGTGGAGTTGTGGAAATTATGCGGCGTCAGGACGGCGCTCAGCACCGGCACGTCGGCATCCATCTGCGCGCGCATCAATCCGTCGATCACCGCGCTGGCCACGAAGTCATGGCGATATATGCCGCCATCCACGACGAAGGCACAGGCCACCACGGCCGCATAGCGCCCGGACAGCGCCAGCCTGCGGGCCAGAAGCGGAATCTCGAATGCGCCGGGCAGGTCGAAGACATCGACGCTCATATCCGGGCGCAGCTCCGCCAGGGTTTCGACAAAGCCGTCATGGGCACGATCCACGATGTCCGCGTGCCAGCGGGCACGGATGAACGCGATACGATTTGGGCGTGTCATGGGATAATCTCCTTTGCTCCAAGTGACACGGACCCAGGGCAATTGAGAGCAGGTCACATTGCGACCGCTCCCGTTCTCTCACATCCGGACTGTTACCGTCGGCCCCGGAATTACACCGGATCTGCTGACACCTCTCGATCGAGAGGCCGCTCGCGGGCTATCACCGCCGGTGGGGAGTTGCACCCCGCCCCGAGAACGTCGTCCCCCCTTTGCGGCGGGACGTATTACCTCTAGCAAGGGAAAGACCTTTGCGAAAGACGGAACACGACATGAAGTTGCCAGACCCCGCCAGTATCTTCACAACGCTCGATGCGACATGGCCGCCGGAGATGTATCGCCAGAACGGGGACTGGCTGCGCCGTATCGGCGGCGCGGGCGGCAGCCGCGTCAATGCCACAACAGCAATGGTGGAGGTCCCGACGCTGGACGGATGTGGCCCGCTAGTGATGGTGCGCACGGGTGAAGATGCCCTCGCCGAACGTCTGGACGCCGCCGGCTACGCCATCAAGGACCCCTGCCGCTTGCTGGTCGCCCCGGCAGCCGAACTGGCACAAATGCGGCCCGCTGGTCCGCGCACAGTCCAGGGCGAAGCGCCGATCGCGCGCATGGCCGAAATCTGGGCCGAAGGTGGCATCGGTCCCGCACGCTTGCAGATCATGGACCGCGCGACCTGTCCGAAAACCTACATCACAGGCCGCCTGGGCGATCGGCTCGCCGGATGTGTCTATGTCGGCGCCAAGGGCGATCTGGCGATGTTGCACGCGCTGGAAATCTCGCCCCACCATCGGCGCCACGGGGTGGCACGTGATCTGGTCGCCGCCAGCGCCGGATGGGCCGCGGATGCGGGCTGCACCTGGTTGACCCTGATCGTGACCGAGGTGAATACCGCGGCCCTCGCGCTCTATTCGACGATGGGCTTCAGCGATATTGGGGGCTATCATTACCGCATCAAGGAGGATACCGCATGAACCCCGATCACCCCACCGCCCTGAATCTGCGCCAGCAGGATCCCCTGCCGGAGCGTACAGCCAAGTTCTTCAGAATTTGCGAGGAAAAGCTCGGGATGGTTCCCAACGTCCTGCGGTCCTATGCCCACGACACCACAAAGCTGGACGCCTTTTCCACGATGTACAATGATCTGATGCTGGGCGAAAGCGGTCTGACCAAGCTGGAGCGTGAGATGATCGCCGTCGTGGTCAGCGCGGTGAACCGCTGCTTCTATTGCCTGGTGGCACATGGTGCAGCAGTACGTGAGCTCAGCGGTCACCCCGAGCTGGGCGAGGCGCTGGTGATGAATTACCGCGTCGCGGACGTCACGCCGCAGCAGCGCGCCGCACTGGATTTCGCGGTTGCCATGACCGAAGGATCCTACCGGATCGAGGAAGCCGACCGCCAGAAACTGCGTGATGCGGGCTGGACGGACAAGGACATCTGGGACATCGCAGCCGTCGCCAGCTTCTTCAACATGACGAACCGGATGAGCAGCGCAATCGATATGCGTCCGAACGCGGAGTACCACGCCACCGCGCGTTGAGGGATCACCCCACAAACGACAACGCCCGGACCATTCGGACCGGGCGTTGTCAAAAAAGCACTCTGTAGCGGATCAGTGCAGCTTGGCACCGACCTGCTGGATGGCATCGTCGATCAGGGCATTCGCATGGGCGGCGTCCATCTGCTTCGCGATCACGTCGCGCGCGGCCTGAACGGCAACCTCGACGGCGCGGTCCTTGACCTCCCGCACGGCGCCCGCTTCGGCGGAGGCGATCTGATCCTTGGCGGAGGCGATGCGACGCTCGATCGACTCGGCCAGATCAGCCTTCGCGGCATCGGCGTTCGCCTGCGCTTCGGCCTTGGCCTTGGTCACGATCTCCGCCGCCAGTTGTTCGACTTCCTTCTGCTTACGCTCGTAGGATGCCAGAACCTGCTGCGCCTCCTCGCGCAGGGCGCGCGCCTCGGCCAGATCGGCTTTGATCTTGTCGGCCCGATCGTCGAGCATCTTCGTGACCTTGCCGGGCACCCCGACATAGATCAGGAAGCCGACAAAGATGATGAAGGCGATCACGACGACGATATCGGTGTTGTAAAGAAAATCCATTGTCGTCTCTCCTTACGCGTTCGTGCGGGCTTCGACGGCAGCGTCGATTGCGGCGTCATCGGCAAGATCGGGCGTCAAGGCCGCGACCAGAGCTTGCGCCGTGTCCTTTGCGACGGACTGGACGGCCACCGTCGCTTCGTCGCGGATCGCGGCGATGCGGGTCTCGGATTCGGCGGTCTGGGCGCTGATCTGCTCATCCGCCTTTGCCATCGCGGCGTCGATCTCACCCTGGATGTCGGCGCGGGTCTTGTCCGCGATACGGCCAGCCTCCGCCCTTGCATCAGCCAGTGCCTGATCATAGGCAGCTTCCGCTGCCTCCGCCTGACGGCGGTAATCGGCGGCGCGTTCGATATCGTTGGAGATCGCGTCCTGACGCTCCTCGATCGTGGCACCGATCCGGGGCAAGGCGACGCGCGACAACAGGAAGTAGATGGCGACCAGCGCCACGAGCAGCCAGAAAATCTGGCTGGGGAAGGTTTCGATCGCCAGCTGCGGCATACCGCTCGCCTCATGCGAGACGTCTGCGCCGTGAGCCGCGCCCTCCGTGGTTAATGTCGCCATGACAGCTCTCCGATACGGCCTGAACCTGTACCAGCATCCGGGATTAGGCGGATCGCGGACAGGTCCGATAAATCTGGGTCATCAGCTCAGTGGAGCCGGTCGTGCTCTCATGTTTCAGAGAGGGTTCACCGCGCGAGAAGCCCCCGCGCGGTGGAATGCATACTGTCGATCAGACAGCGAACATCAGCAGCAGAGCGACGAGGAACGAGAAGATCCCCAGTGCTTCTGCGAATGCGATGCCGATGAACAGGGTCGCGGTCTGCTCGCCTGCCGCCGCCGGGTTGCGAAGCGCACCCGAGAGGAAGTTCGCGGCGACGTTACCCACGCCGATACCGGCGAGGCCCATGCCGATTGCGGAAAAGCCTGCGCCGAGATAGGCGCCCATTGCTGCGATATCGCCTTCCATAGTGTGTACTCCTTAGGTTGGAATGGCTCGATTGAGATGCTGCGCCGACCTTAGTGGCCGGGGTGCAGCGCGTCCTTGAGGTAGACGCATGTCAGGATCGTGAAGACATACGCCTGCACTACCGCGACGAGCAATTCGAGCCCGTACATGGCAGAAATGGCAACGATTGGAACGATGGCGCCCGGACCATAGGTCAGCACGGCCAGTCCGCCGGCGAAACCGGCAAACACCTTGAGAACGGCGTGACCTGCCATCAGGTTGGCGCCCAAACGAATGGAATGGCTGACCGGGCGCACGAAGTAGGAGATCAACTCGATCACCGCCAGAACCGGGCGCAGCGCCAGCGGCGCCTCATCGGCCCAGAACAGCTTGAGGAACTTCGCACCGTTCAGAATGAAACCCAGCACCGTCACGCCCAGGAACACCAGCATCGCCAGAACACCCGTCACCGCAATGTGCGAGGTGATGGAGAAGCTCGTGGGGATCAGCGCCAGCAGGTTGGCGAACAGGATGAATGTGAACAGCGTCATGATATAGGGGAAGAAACGGATCGCATCGCGTCCCGCCACATCCTCGACCATCTTGTAGATGAAACCGTACATCAGCTCACCCACGGACTGGATGCGCGACGGAACCATCGCCCGGCCGCGGCTGCCCAGAACGAACAACGCGGCGATCGCCAGAACGGTAATCGCCAGCCACAGCATCTGATTTGTGAACATGCCGATACCGGCCAGACCTGCCGGGCCGCCGTGACCGCTCAGGCTTTCCACGGCAAATTGATCCATCGGATGAATGGCGAAGAGTTCGCCGTCGGTCGGTGTTGCCACGTCTCAATCCTCGCTTTGCCCACCGGGGGTGGGGTCTTGATCCTGGCGCGCCAGCGCCGCTTGTTCCTGCACCCGCTCGGCGGTGCGCATCATGGTCCGCACTCCGGCCGCGAAGCCCAGAATGCCGAAGGTCGCAAGGAAGAGTGGCAACGTGCCGAAGAGCCAGTCGAGGCTCCACCCTATTCCCAGGCCGATCAGCATTCCTGCCACCAGCTCGATCACCATCTGCCACGCAAGGTTGGCTTTGCGGTACTTGCTCTCTTCATTCGGCTTGGGACGCACCGCGGTTTGCGCCGCGGCGATCCTGCGATCCAGCTCGTCCAGCTTGCTCCGATCCTTCATTCGATCGATCCAGCGGGGCGGCTGGCCTCCTTCACCTGTTTGCGCGGACCATAGGCATGGGTTTCGGCCAAGTCAACAGATCAGAGCCCCGCCCACTGCCACGTAACCCATTGATATAATGCAATCATCCATCAAGGTTGCGATTTAGCTTCCGGCCCCGCGCGAAATCGAGGCTGTCAGGATGGTGCTCCGCTATTTTCAACCAATCGGTTGATGATTCATGTCGGACGGTGCAAGCTGCCGCGATGTCACAGCGCGCAGCCAGCCTCGACGCGACCTTCGCCGCTCTCGCCGATCCGACGCGGCGCGCGATCCTGAACCGTCTGCTGCACGGCGACCTGCCCGTCGGCACGTTGGCCGAACCGTTCGATCTGACCCTGGCGGCGGTATCGAAGCATCTGCAAATCCTGATGCGGGCGGGGCTGGTCACGACCGAGAAGCGCGGGCGCGAGAAATGGTGCGCCCTCAACCCCGATGCCATCGCCCCCGCCGCCCGGTGGATGGAGGCTTTCGGCGCCTGGGGTGCGGATGATTATGACCGGCTCGAAATCGCTCTTTCGCCCCTACTGGGAGAGCACGCATCGCAAAGCTGAAACCTCAACCGACCATTTCCTCCGCCCGGCGCAGATCGACGCTGACCAGCTGACTGACGCCCTGCTCCGCCATTGTGACACCGAACAACCGGTCCATGCGGCTCATCGTGACGGCATGGTGCGTGATGATCAGAAAGCGGGTGGAGGTTGTGCGCGCCATCTCATCCAGCAGATCGCAGAACCGGCTGACATTCGCGTCGTCCAGCGGGGCGTCCACCTCATCCAGCACGCAAATAGGCGAAGGGTTGGCCAGAAAAACCGCAAAGATCAGGCTCAGCGCGGTCAGCGTCTGCTCCCCCCCTGACAGCAGCGACAGGGTGGACAGCTTCTTGCCCGGCGGCTGACACATGATTTCCAGCCCTGCCTCCAACGGATCGTCGCTTTCGATCAGCTCCAGCTTGGCCTCCCCACCCCCGAACAGATGGGTGAACAGCCGGGCGAAGTTCTCATTCACCGTGTCGAAGGCGCCCAGCAGGCGTTCGCGCCCCTCCCGATTCAGATTGGCAATGCCGGTGCGCAGCTTCTCACAGGCTATGTCCAGATCGGCCTTTTCGGCGGCGAGTGTGTCGCGCTCCTCCCGCACTTCGCGGCTGTCCTCTTCGGCACGCAGGTTCACCGCGCCCAGCGCGTCCCGCTGGCGTCGCAGGCGTGTGATGTCCGTCTCGATCACCTCCACCGCCGGTATCTTGGCGGGATCGGCTTCCAACGTATCCAATAACGCCCGAGGCGTGACGTCCAGTTCATCTTCGATCCGCTCCGCCGCTGCGGTCAGGGCCATGGCAGCCGCATCGCGCAGCGCTTCGTCGCGGGCACGGGCCTCACGTGCATCAGAAGCGGCACGTTCCGCCTCACGCTCCGCCTGTTCAGCCGCGCGGGCAGCGGCCTCACCAATGGCAAGTGCGTCGGCCGCGCCGGCGCGTCGGACCTCCGCCCGTTCCACCTCCCGCGCCAGATCGGCACGTTTTGCAGCGATCTGCGCCGGTTGCGTGCTGGCGGATGTCAGTTCCGCCTGCGTGGCGTCGATCCGGGCCTCCAACTCCGCGCTCCGCTTGCCAGCGGTCTGCAGGCGAAGCTTCCAGCCGCTGATTTCCTTCGTCAGTTCCTGCAAGCGTTTGATGCGGGCGTCGCCTTCGCGCCTGATCTCATCGGCACGCGCACGCGCGCTGAGCATGAGGGAGCGCGCCTCGACAACGCTGTTCTTGCTCACCTCGACGGCGGCCCGCACTTCGTCCAGATCTTCCAGGGCGTCGCCCTGTGCCAGCGCCTCATCCAGGGCAAGCTGCGCCTCCACCACATCCTCGTCCCGTCGTTCGGAGGCCAATCGCAACGTGTCGGCCCGCCCCTCCAGCATCGATACATCTGCCTCCGCGCGGTTGAGCGCGCGGGTGGCCTGGGTCGCCGCCTCATCCGCTGCGCGCCGGGCGGCGCGTGCCTTCGCGTCCTGCGCCGCTGCCTGATCGAGGGTTTCGCGGGCCTTCCCGTGCGCGGCTTGCGTCGATTCCGCCGCGCGAAGGGCCGTCCGGTGCGCCGCTTCGAGTTCTTCCAGCCGGTTTTTCTGCTGCAACCGCAACGCGGTGGTAGACGGCACATCCGCCGCCGTGACGCGATATCCATCCCACCGCCACATGTCCCCTTCGCGCGAGACCAGCCGCTGGCCCGGGGTCAGAGCGGTTTGCAACGCGTCCCCCAGCGCCGCCGGAACCAGACCGACCGCTTGCAGCCGCCGGGCGAGAACGGCGGGCGCAGTCACATGATCCGCCAGACGCCCGGCCTCCGCCGGCAAGTCCGCCACGTCCTCATATTGCGACAGTTCCGCCCAGCCGGAGCCATGCGTTTGAACCATCGCCGCCTTCAGGTCGTCGCCCAGCGCAGCGCCTAGTGCCGCCTCATATCCCCGTTCCACGCGGATCAAATCCAGAATCTGGCCGCTGTCGCTGGAATCACGCGCCAACAGACGGCGCAGGGCCGTGACCTCCCCGTCCAGGGCCCGTGCCTCCCCCGCAGCGGCGGAGGCGGCGGCGCGGGCCTCGGCCTCGACGGTCTGCGCGCTGTCTCGGGCCTTCTCCGCCTGCTGCAAGCTGTCCTCTGCGGCGGTCGCTTGCTTCGTCGTGGCTTCTTGCGCCGTTCGCGCCGTCTCCAGCCGCGCCTGTGCGTCGATCAGATCGGCCGCGACCTGGGATGCGGCCTTGTCAGCCTTGTCCCGCTCCGCCACGGCCCGGTCATGTATCTTCCGGGCTTCCTCCAGCCGTCGCGCGGTTGCCTGATGACGCGCGGCCAGACGGGCGGCGTCCTCGGATTGGCGGTCCAGCGTTGCCTCCAGTGTCTTGAGCGTGGCAGCCGCATCCGTCGCTATCTTCTGTGCCTCGGCGCTAAGATCCTCGTGCCCGGCGCCGGCCTGCTTCAGGGCGGTCTGCTCCCATTCCAGCCGCGCGCTGGACTCTGCCGCATCGCGGTTCAACTGGCCCTCGCGGTCCAGATCGCGGTGCAACTGTGCGAGCGTCGCTTCCAGCCGTTCGACCGCGCGTCGCGCCCTATGCTCCCGATCCTTGAGGGCATCGCGCTCAGCACTCAGCCTTTGCAGCACCGCGCCCGCCACCGCTTCCTCTTCACGCAAGGGTGGCAGTGCGTCCGCCGTGTCGATCCTGACCTGCGCACAGCGGGCCGCCTCGGCGCGCGCCCGCGCGGCCATTGTCGTCGTCTGGGTCAGCGTGGATTCTGCGGCCAGATGCGCCGCATCCGCCTCACGCCACCGACGATACAACAAGAGAGCCTCGGCCTGCCGCAACTCGCGCGCAATTTCGCGGTAGCGCGCGGCCTGCCGGACCTGGCGTGACAGCATTCCCAGCCGCTGATCCAACTGGGCCAGCACATCGTCCACCCGTTCCAGATTGGCCGCCGTCGCCTTCAGCTTCAGTTCCGCCTCGTGACGGCGTTGATACAGACCCGAAATTCCCGCGGCTTCCTCCAGAATACGCCGTCGGGCCTTGGGCTTGGCGTTGATCAGTTCGGAGATCTGGCCCTGCCGTACAAGCGCAGGGGAATGGGAACCTGTGGAGGCGTCCGCGAACAGCATCTGCACGTCACGCGCCCTTACGTCCCCGCCATTCGTCTTGAACGCCGATCCGGCATCGCGGGTGATGCGGCGCACGATCTCGATCCGGTCATCCTCGTTGAAGCCTGCCGGGGCCAGCCGTTCGGTATTGTCGAGGGTCAGCGTCACCTCGGCGTAATTGCGGGCGGGGCGGGACGATGCCCCGGCGAAGATCACATCCTCCATCCCCGCACCGCGCATCGCTGTCGGGCGGTTTTCGCCCATGACCCAGCGCAGCGCCTCCAGCAAGTTGGACTTGCCACAGCCATTCGGACCGACCACGCCGGTTAGCCCGTCCGCAATCGTCAGTTCCGTCGGATCGACGAAGCTCTTGAAGCCGAGCAATCTGAGCTTGGTGAATTGCATTCTGGCGGCAGCCTCGATTCCACTAATCCCCGATGGTCCGCGCGACACCCAGCCATGTCAAGCTATCGCCACGGTATAGAGTGCGCCCCTGCCGAAAGGACACAATATCTGGAGGGTGCCATATTTCGGTTGTCCCCGAACCCGATAGCGTTAAGTGCACCCGAACGCAAAAAACGCGAAAGGCTATCCATGACCCATCTCGTCGGCATCTCAGGCTCGCTGCGCAGCGGCTCGTCCAACACGCTTCTGGTCGACGAGGCCGCGCGGCTATACGCGCCGGACCTTTACACCCGTGCTGACCTGCAACTGCCGCTGCTCAACACGGATCTGGAAACGCCGGCGGAGGTCGAGCGCCTTGTTACCCTGATAGGTCAGGCCGACGCCATCGTCATTTCCACACCCGAATATAACAGGATGATCCCCGGCCTGCTCAAGAACGCTCTGGACTGGGTCAGCCTGGCATCGGACGGAAACCCGCTGGCGGGTAAACCGGTGGCGATCATCTCAAGCGCGGCGGGGCGATCAGGGGGTGAGCGGTCGCAATATACTCTGCGACACGCCCTCCTCCCGCATTTCGCCCGCGTTCTGACTGGCCCTGAAGTTGCGATAGCCGGGGCGGGCGAAGCCTTTGACGACAAGGGCAGGCTCAAGGATGAGAAAAGCACCGAACTTCTGGGCAAACTGATGGAATCGCTCAAGGCCGAGGTGGCCCTGCATAGGGGCTGAAATCAGTCCGCCCGGAACGATGGCGGACTAAGGCGCTATCGGCGCATTATCCTTCAAGCGTTCCATCACGATCTGGCTCTGCACCCGGGCCACCGCCGGATGCGGCAGCAGGGTGCGTTGCACCAGCTCGTTCAGGGCAGTCAGATCGGCGCAGAACACCCGCAGCATGTAATCAGCCTCCCCCGTCAGGGTCCAGACACTGACCACGGCCTGCGTTCGCTCGGCCATTCGCACGAAATCCTGCGCATTCTCACGGCTGTGGGCTGCCATTGTGACCTGAACGAAAGCCTCGACCGAGGCGCCTATGCGCGCGGCATCCACCACCGCGCGGTAGCCGACAATATATCCGTCCTCCTCCAACCGCTGCCGCCTGCGGGCGCATTGCGAGGGGCTGAGATGCAGTTTTTCCGCCAACTCAGCAGCCGTCAGACGGGAATTGCCCTGCAGACATGTCAGCAGAGCACGGTCGAACGCATCGATTCGGCCTGCCATGAAAATCCCTCGCACTGTTTTCCTATTCTCTGAAATTTACACGCACAACATAGCCATAAACAGAAATTTTTGCGCACCGATCGCATGTCACGGACGGTACGTTCGGACAAATTCACATGCAAGGGAGGCTCAACATGGGTCCGTTTCCACACGATGCGCCGAAGGCCACGATCTCCGATTCCAATCCGGCAGGAACCGATGGATTCGAATTTGTGGAGTTTGCCCATCCTGAACCCGAAAAGCTGGACACGCTCTTCCGCTCAATGGGATTTACGCCAGTGGCCCAGCACAAGAGCAAGGATATCACGCTCTATCGTCAGGGTGACATCAATTACATCGTCAACCGGGAGCCCGGCAGTCACGCGGCCCAATTCGTCGAGGATCACGGCCCCTGCGCCCCTGCGATGGCCTGGCGTGTGGTCGACGCAAAGGTGGCGTTGAAGCGGGCGCTGGACACGGGTGCCACGGAATATACCGGCACTGGCAAGAGCATAAACGCCCCGGCGGTCATCGGGATTGGCGGATCGTTGCTGTACTTCATCGACGATTACGATGACGGCCGCTCGCCCTATGATAGCGACTTTGAATGGACCGGCGCCCGCGATCCGAAGCCCGAGGGGGTCGGCTTCTACTACCTCGATCACCTGACGCACAACGTGGTGAAGGGGAACATGGACACGTGGTTCAAGTTCTACTGCGACACCTTCAAGTTCCGCGAAATCCGCTTCTTCGACATCGAGGGCAAGTTCACAGGTTTGCTGAGCCGGGCGCTGACCTCCCCCTGTGGCAAGATCCGCATTCCGATCAACGAGGATCGCGGGGACAAGGGGCAGATCGTCGAATACCTCAAGCGCTACAACGGCGAAGGCATTCAGCACATCGCCGTCGGGTCCGAGGATATCTACACATCCATCGATCAAATCCACGACAAGGGCATCCGCTTCATGCCCCCGCCCCCGGCGACTTATTACGAGCTAAGCCATGATCGCGTCGTCGGGCATGAGGAACCTGTGGACAAGATGATGAAGCACGGCGTGCTGATCGACGGTGAGGGCGTGGTGAACGGTGGTGAAACCCGTATCCTGCTGCAAATCTTCTCGAAAACGGTGATCGGGCCGATCTTCTTCGAGTTCATTCAGCGCAAGGGCGATGACGGGTTCGGTGAGGGCAACTTCAGGGCCCTGTTCGAAAGCATCGAGGCCGATCAGATCGCGCGCGGCGTCGTCGGCGCCTGACCCGAATTCGACCATCTGAACAGGAGGCATCTACGTCACGATGGCCCGGCGACATCCCCCGAATACGCAAAAGGCCCGCCAGTGATGGCGGGCCTTTTGGTTGAACAGGGCGGGGATCAGAGCGTGCGCTCGATCTCCTCCGTCTCGAAGATTTCGATGACATCGCCTTCGCGAATATCCTCGTAGTTCTCGAACGCCATGCCGCATTCCTGACCGCTCTGGACTTCCTTGACCTCGTCCTTGAAGCGCTTGAGCGTCTTGAGCTTGCCCTGATGGATGACGACGTTGTCGCGCAGCAGGCGCACACCGGCGGAGCGCCGCGCCACACCTTCGGTGACGACGCAACCCGCGACCTTGCCGACATTGGAGACCTTGAAGACCTCCTTGATCGACGCGTACCCGATGAAGGATTCGCGAACCTCCGCCGACAGCAGGCCGGAGGCCGCCGCCTTCACGTCATCGACCAGATCGTAGATGATCGAGTAGTAGCGGATTTCCAGACCCTTCTGGTTCGCCGCCTCACGCGCGGGCGCATTCGCCCGGACGTTGAAGCCGATGATCGGTGCACCCGCAGCCTCGGCCAGGGTCACGTCGCTCTCGGTGACAGCCCCAACGCCGGAGTGCAGAACCCGCACCCGAACCTCGTCGTTGCCGATCTTCTCCATCGCCTGCACGATCGCCTCGGCCGAACCCTGAACGTCCGCCTTGACCACGATGGGCAGTTCGGAAACGTCCTCGTCCGCCTTGGCCTTCGCCAGAAGCTGATCCAGCGTGGTTGCGGCACCGGCTGCGGCGCGCTTGTCCTTGGCGAGTTGCTGGCGGTATTCCGCGATCTCACGGGCACGCGCCTCATCCGGCACGACGTTCAGAACGTCGCCAGCCTCGGGGGTGCCGTTCAGGCCCAGAACCTCGACCGGAACCGAAGGTCCGGCCTCCTCGACCCGCTCACCCTGATCGTTGATCAGCGCACGGACCCGGCCCCACTGCTCACCCACAACGAAGATATCGCCGCGACGCAAGGTGCCGTTCTGGACCAGAACCGTGGCAACGGGGCCGCGGCCCACGTCCAGCTTCGCCTCGATCACGGCGCCATCGGCGGCGCGGTCGGGGTTGGCGCGCAGTTCGAGCAATTCGGCCTGAAGCGTGATGTTCTCCAGCAGCTTGTCGAGCCCCTCACCCGTAACGGCGGAGACCTCGACATCCAGCACGTCGCCCGACATCGCCTCGACGACGACCTCGTGTTGCAGAAGCTGGGTGCGCACCTTCATCGGATCTGCGCCGGGGCGGTCGATCTTGTTGATGGCGACAATCATCGGAACCTTCGCGGCCTTCGCATGGGCGATGGCCTCGATGGTCTGCGGCATGACCGAATCGTCGGCGGCAACCACGAGGATCACGATATCCGTGACCTGAGCACCGCGTGCACGCATCGAGGTGAACGCGGCGTGACCCGGCGTGTCGAGGAAGCTGAGCAGCGTCCCGTCATCCGTTCTGATCTGATAGGCACCGATATGCTGCGTGATACCGCCCGCCTCACCCGAGACGACGTTCGTCTTGCGAATCGCGTCCAGCAGCGAGGTCTTGCCGTGATCGACGTGGCCCATGATCGTGATGACCGGGGCGCGCGGCTTCATGTCTGCGGGATCATCCACAACGGTGGTGATGACGTCCTCGACATCCGCATCCGAGACGCGAACGACGCGGTGGCCGAACTCCTCGATGATCAGTTCAGCGGTATCGGCGTCGATGCTCTGGTTCTGAGTCGCCATGATGCCATTCTGCATCAGGGACTTCACGACGGAGGCCACACGCTCAGCCATCCGGTTGGCAAGTTCGGCCACCGTGATCGCCTCGGGCAGTTTCACGTCGCGAACCACCTTTTCACGCGGCTCGTTGGATCCGCCACCCTTGCGGGCCTGACGTTCCTGACGACGGCGCATCGCGGCCATGGATTTCTGGCGGCCGCCCTCACCCATCGCCTGGTTGATGGTCAGCTTGCCGGAGCGACGCTTGTCACCACCCGTAGATTTCTTGGCGTTGCGGTCCTCACGGCGGTCGTCGCGCTTGGGTGCGGAGCCGGGCGCGGTGCGGCGCGGGCCTTCGACCTCGTTGGGCGGTGCGGGCGCATCGGCGGGGGAGACGACGTTCTCCTCCTTCTTGCCACGCGGCTTGTTGCGGGCGCGCGCTTCCTCATCGGACTTGCGCTTGGCCTCCTCGGCCTCCTGCATCGCCTTGGCCTCGGCCTCGGCTACGGCGCGGGCTTCGGCTTCGGCCGCCTCACGCTCCTTAGATTCCTTTTGTTCGCGCAGGGAGGCCAGCTCCGCCTTGCGGCGTTCCTCGGCTTCCTTTTCCTTGGCGATACGATCGGCTTCAGACGCCTTCGCGGCCATCAAGGCGCGGCGGCGGCGATCGATCTCACTGTCGGACACGGCTGCGTTGGCGCCACCCTGTGCGCTGCGGACCTGTGCGGCGTTCGCACCCGAGGTCGCGGCCGTACCGGGTTTTGGCACCACGACACGCTTCCGCTTCTTCTCCACCACGACGGATTTGGACCGCCCGTGAGAGAAGCTTTGCCGGACCCGGCTCGTCTCGGTCCCGCCACCGCGTGTTCCGATCGTCCTGCCCTTGTCGCCGTCGCCTTTGTTGTCGCTCATACTGACCTTAACCTTTTCGTCGGAGCCCCTTTGCCCCGTCGCCCAAATCCATCCCGTCCGTCGCGTGTATCGCGGCGGTCAGTCTATCGAAACGGCCTCATGGCCCCGCAGCCCATTGAGCCGCGACGCCTCCCTGAGGACCGTCTTCGTGACACCACCTGCGTCCAGCGCGGCATGTATCACATTATCCCGGCGGAATGCCAAACCCAATTCTTCCCTTGAAAGGCAGGAAATCACGGGTGCTTCCCCAGCCATCGGGCGGAGCTTGGCGCGCTGCGCCTCCGATCCGTCGCTGGCTTCGATCAATGCGGCGACCGGAGCGGACTTCAACCGTCGGTGGACCGTATCGAACCCCATATGGGCCAGCCCGGCCTTTCTGGCAAGGGCCAGCGCGTCCTGAAGTCGCCGCGTCAGCAATGCCTCGACCCGATCCGACAGGTCGGCGGGGGCCTTTACCGGGGCCTTTGCGGACCGGCTGAACAGGTTTTTCTTTACCGCCAGGTCAATCGCCGCGCGATCTGCGCTGACCCACATGCCGCGTCCGGGCGCCTTTTCGGCCACGTCGGGGAACACGTCCCCCTCCGGCCCCACGACAAAGCGCACGAGGGGGGCGGTCGGCCCGCTCACCCCCGTGGCGATGCAGCGCCGTTCCGGCTCACTGCGGTCTTTATCGCGTCCACCCCTGCTCACGGTATACCCTTCCGAAGGCTGCAATCAGCCCTCGGCTTCCTCTTCTTCGCCGGCCTCGGCTGCGGCGGCAGCCTCGGCATCCGCTGCCTGCTGCGCGACCATTTCGTCCGCGTCGATATAGCCCAGCAGAACCCGCGCGGTCAGCACCAGTTCCTTGGCTTCCTCCAGGCTGACGTCGAATTGCTCCAGCAAGCCGTCATCCTTGACCCGCTTGCCGTCTACGGTGGTGTAGCCGCCAGCGAGCTCCCAATCCGCGCATTGCGCGAAATCGGTCAGGTTCTTGATGCCGTCCTCGGCCAGCGCCACGATCATCTGCGGGGTCAGACCCTCGAACTCGAACAGCGAATCCTCGACGCCCATCTCGCGGGCCTTCTCGGTCGCGGCGGCGTTGATCGCGTCCAGCGCGTCGCGCGCACGGGCCTGAAGCTCCTGCGCCGTTTCCTCGTCGAAGCCGTCGATGCCCGACAGTTCCTCGATTTCCACGTAGGCGACTTCCTCAAGATTGGTGAACCCTTCGGAGACCAGAAGCTGCGCCACCATTTCATCCGCATCGAGCGAATCCATGAACAGTTTGGAGCGTTCCGCGAATTCCGCCTGACGACGTTCGGATTCCTCGGCCTCGGTCATGATGTCGATGTCCCAGCCGGTCAGCTGGCTGGCCAGACGCACGTTCTGACCACGACGTCCGATGGCGAGGCTCAGCTGCTCATCCGGTACGACGACCTCGATCCGGCCGGCATCCTCATCCATCACGACCTTCGCGACCTCGGCAGGTTGCAGCGCGTTGACCAAGAAGGTCGCGGCGTCGTCGTTCCACGGGATGATGTCGATCTTCTCACCGTTCAACTCGTTCACGACGGCCTGTACGCGGCTGCCGCGCATGCCGACGCAGGCCCCGACCGGATCGATGCCCGAATCGTAGGAGATCACGCCGATCTTCGCGCGCGATCCGGGATCACGGGCCACAGCCTTGATCTCGATCACGCCGTCATAAATCTCGGGCACTTCCATCTTGAACAGCTCGGCCATGAATTCCGGCGCGGTGCGCGACAGGAAGATCTGCGGGCCGCGCTGCTCCAGACGCACATCCTTGATATAGGCGCGGATGCGGTCGCCGTTGCGGAATGCCTCGCGCTGGATCAGCTGATCGCGGCGCAGCATCGCCTCACCCCGGCCGACATCGACGATGACGTTGCCGTATTCCGTCCGCTTGACCAGACCGTTGATGATCGTGCCCTTGCGGTCCTTGAATTCCTCGTACTGACGCTCACGCTCGGCCTCACGCACGCGCTGCATGATGACCTGCTTGGCCGACTGGGCGCCGATGCGGCTGAAATCCATGTGCGGCAAAGGGTCGGACAGTTCGGTACCGATCTGGGCGTTCGGGTCGATCTCTCTCGCGTCGTGCAGGTCCAGTTCGGTGAAGTGATCCTCGACCTCCTCGACCACGGTGCGCACGCGGGTCATGGTCAGATCGCCGGTCTTGCGGTCGATGGACGCGCGGATATCGTAATCCGCGCCGTAGCGGGCCTTCGCCGCCTTGGAATAGCTTTCCTCCAGCGCCTCGATGACCAGACCGGGGTCGATCATCTTCTCACGCGCGACCGCGTCGGCGATCTGAAGCAGTTCGAGCTTGTTTGCCGCAACCGTTGCCATTGTCCGTCACTCCTCTTCGTTCGAGGCATCATCCTCGATGATCTCGTCAAATCCTTCGAGCTTGGTGTCGCGGGCCTTCAGGCTTTCCGCGATCAGCTCGTCCGTCAGAATCAGTTTGGCATCGGCCAGCCAGTCGAATTGCAGTCCGACGATACCCTCGGCGATCTCGATCAGGATTTCACCGTCCTGAACGCCGCGCAACTCACCGTTGAACCGGCGGCGGTTGTCGATCAGTTCTGTTGTCTCGACCTTGGCCTGATAGCCCTCGTAACGCTCGAAATCCTTGAGGCGCGTCAGCGGGCGGTCGATCCCGGGTGAGGATACTTCGAGCGCGTATTCCCCCTCGATCGGATCCTCGACATCCAGCAGCGCGGAGACGGCTTGCGAGATCTTCGCGCAATCGTCCACCTCGATCCCGCCCTCGGGCCTTTCCGCCATGATCTGCACGACCTTGGTCTTGCCCCCCATGAAGCGGATGCGCACGATCTCGAATCCCATATCCTCCACCGCGGGGGCGATGATGTCGTGGATGCGCCGGTCGATGGACGCCTTTGCAATCATGTCGGTCATGGGCACTCGCCAAGTTTCGGGTATGAAAAAGTTTCGGGCATAAAAAAACGGGCCAGCGGCCCGTTGCGTGTTTCGGTGAGTATCGGGGGTGGAGGCCGACAGTCGCTGTTGAAAGACAACATAGAACCAACCACCCGGATGCGCAAGCCCCGGCAACGATGCCGGGGCCGCGACATCCCGTCCGGCAGCGCTAGCCCAGCAAACCCAGCAGCGCCTTTGCCGCCCCTTCCGAGGATGCGGGGTTTTGCCCGGTCACAAGCTGGCCGTCGATCCGCACGAAGGGCGCGAAATCGTCCGCCTTGGCATACTTGCCGCCACGCTCCTTCAGCACATCCTCGACCAAATGCGGCACGACATCGGTCAGGCCGACGGCGTCCTCCTCACCATTGGTGAAGCCGGTGACGTCGCGGTCCGCGACGATATAGTCGCCGGTCTTTGTCCTGGCATGCTTGAAGATGATCGGAGCATGGCACACGGCGCCGATGGGCTTGCCTGCGGCCCAGAACGCCTCGGTCAGAGCGACGGATTTCACATCACCCACCAGATCCCACATGGGACCGTGACCGCCGGGATAGAACACGGCGTCGAACGCATCTTCGGATATTTCGGCCAGCGGGCGCGTGTTGGCCAATGCACTCTGCGCTGCCGGGTCCGCCTTGAACCGCCGGGTGGCGTCGGTCTGCGCGTCCTCCGCATCGCTCTTGGGGTCCAGCGGCGGCTGCCCGCCCGCAGGCGAGGCCAGGACGATCTCGTGCCCCGCATCGCGAAAGACGAAATAGGGGGCCGCGAATTCTTCGAGCCAGAAGCCCGTCTTCTCTCCGGTATCGCCCAAGGTGTCGTGCGATGTCAGAATCATCAGAATGGATTTGGTCATCTGTAAATCTCCTGGAATATATCTTGTGGGGGGCTGCAATGTTCAGCGCACATCAACGCGCCCTCTTACCCGGACGTTCCGCCGCAGGAACCCCGCCCGCCCCGCGCGTGGCGCTACAGCCTGATGAACTGGGGCACGATCCCGGGAAATCAGGCTAGCACGAACAGCAATATGACGGGGCATCCCACAATATGACGGAACGTCCGGGCGAGGGTCCAGAAGCCTCCGGCGGGGATGTATCGGGAAAGTGAAATGCGCGGGTTACAACAGCAGCAGCGACGCCAGCCCCAGAAACAGCATAAAGCCCACCACATCCGTCACTGTCGTCACGAAGGTGCCCGAGGCAAGCGCGGGGTCGGCGCCGAACTTGTCCAGGCTCAGCGGCACGAGTATTCCCGCCAGCCCCGCAATTGCCATGTTGCCGATCATCGCAATGGCTAGAACGACGCCCAGCATCGGATTGCCGAACCAGATGACCCCTACGACGGCGATAATCGCGGCGAAGGCTATGCCGTTCAACGTGCCGGCGACCAATTCGCGGCGCACCACCCGCATCGCGTTCGATCCCGTCAGATCGCGCGTCGCGATGGCCCGCACCGCGACCGTCAGGGTCTGCGTCGCCCCGTTGCCCCCCATGCTGGCCACGATGGGCATCAGAACGGCCAGGGCCACCACCGCCTCGATTGTCGAGGAGAATAGAGAGATCACGATGGACGCCAGGATCGCCGTGAACAGGTTCACAAGCAGCCAGGGAAACCGCTGCCGCGCGATCTGCCAGGTCGTGTCCGAGATCTCCTCGTCCCCCACACCCGCCAGCAGGCGCATGTCCTCCTCCGCCTCGTCCTCCAGCACGTCCATCGCATCGTCGATGGTGATGATTCCGACCAGTCGTCCGTCCGCATTCACCACCGGCGCCTGGATCATATGATACTGGTTGAAGGCGTAGGCGACGTCCTCCTGCGACTGATCCACCGGGATCGTGCGCAGGTCCTTTTCCATGATGTGTTCCAGCTTTACACTGCGCGGATGCGCCATCACGCGACCCAGCCTGACCTCACCGATCGGGCGCATCGCCGGATCGACGATGATGATGTCGTAGAACTGTTCGGGCAGATCGTCTGACGCGCGCATGTAGTCGATCACGTCGCCAACCGTCCAATGCGCGGGCGCGGTGACCATGTCGCGCTGCATCAGGCGACCGGCGGAGTATTCGGGATAGGTCAGCGATTGTTCGACAGCGACCCGGTCCGCGTCGTCCAACTGGTCGAGCAGCTCCTCCTTGTCCGCATCGTCCAGATCCTCGACGAGATAGACCATGTCGTCGGTGTCCAGCTCCTGCACAGCGGAGCCGAGCTGATCCGCCGTCAGCGTATTGAGAACGTCGTCGCGGGCGCCTTCCTCAAGCTCGGACAGAACCTCGGGATCGATGTCCGATCCCCACATCTCGATCAGTCGGATCCGTCTGGGTTGTTCGATCTGTTCCAACAGGTCGGCCACGTCGGCGGGGTGCATGTGGCCCAGAAACTCGATCAACCGATCACGATCGCCGGCCTCCATCGCCGCGAGGATCGCCTCGACCGCCGCTGCGTTGAGCGCATAGACATCCTCGTTCTTGTGCAGCTCTTGCGGGCTTTCGGCCATGGTGGTCCCCTCGGTCGGTGTTCAGATCATGTTTTAGCACGTGCAAGACCGGTTGAAAGGCGGCCCCGCGTTAGGTCGTCTTTGAAACTGGGTCGATCCGCCATATTTGCCATAGACTCATTGAGGAGCGTTCCATGACAGATCAGCACGCCGAGCAGCCAGACCAGACAGGTCAGTCCGGCGTACGCGCCGCGCGGGAGTTGCGGGGGCATGTCCGGTGGCTGGATACCTTCACGCCGTTGGCACTGGGCGTTCTGGCGGTCGCGTCGGGCATCTACACCTATCTGGGCGTGTCCGGCTTGCTGGAACAGACCGGAGCGATGTCGATCTTCGCCGCCGTCGCGTATTCGGTCGCGGTGTCGGTGGGCATCTTCGTGTTCTGGTCCTACGTCATGCGCATCCTGCCTGTGCTGACCAGCGCGGGTTCGCGTATCGGGCTGGGGCTTGCCACCGTGCTCGGCAGTCTGGCGATCGTTGCGATGTCCTCGTGGCTGAATGCCGCAGCGCTGGCCGGGTCGGCCGCCGTGGAGCAGCACCTTGCCGTGACCGTGCAGGATTATCAGGCTGCGCTGGAACGGGCGAATTCCAACGCGCAGGCGGCGCAGGGTCTGGGCCTGGACGTGGCGCGCGCCAGCGACGGGTTTACCGCGCTCAGTCAGCAGGAGGCATCGGGCGCCCTGTCGGGCGTCGGCGGTCAGGGGGCCGTCTACCGTGTTCTGACGCAAAAGGCGGATGAGCTGGCCTCCCTGCAATCGCTGATCGAGGCGCAAAGCATCGGCATCGACGCGGCCTTCGCGCAGGGCAACGAGATCCTCAGCCGGATGCGCAGTCTGATCGTGGCCAGCGGCGCGGTCGAACAGCGCTCGGTCGCGTTCGCCGAACAATCCGTACGCCTGGCCGGTGTCATCACCGATTTGCGCCAGATGTCCGTCGCCCCGTTGGTGGAGCGGGCGGCGAACGACCTGGCCGCCTCCGTGATCCTGCCGGAGCTTGACCGCACCGCGACCATTCGTGACGCGCAGAACGCGACGATCACTTCGGTGCTTGAGGCGCTGGAACTGCGGGCCGAGACCCTCGCCATTGCCGCGCAGGAGGTTCAGGCCCTGCCCCAGCCGGAGGAGACAACCTACACTCCGATTTCCACCGCTGATGCGGTCATCCGCTACGCCGGTAACTTCGTGCCCAGTTGGGCGGGCGCGATCGCCATTGATCTGCTTCCGGCGGTGCTGGTGCTGATCCTCGCCGTCACGCAGGCCGCAATACGAGAGGGCGAGAGTCGCGGCGACCCCGCCCGCGCCATGACGCTGGACGATCTGGAGGCCGCGATGCGCGCGCTCGACCGGATCGAGGGTGCGCGTCCCGACGCTACCCGCGCCGAAAAGGTCGCGGCCATCCACACGGTCCGCGATTAGATGGGCCTTCTGCTGCGCGCCACCAACCTGCCACTGCCGCGCATTCTGGGGGCGGTCCTGCTCGCTCAATTGGGCATCGCGGGGTTTCTCGTCTGGTCGGACGCGTCCGCGATCTGGACCGGAATGCGGGGCGGCGATGTCTCCCCCGCGATCACGGAGCCTGCCGCGCCGGGCGATCAGGTCCGCCGCTACCGCCCGACCACCGTTCCCGCGCGCGACGGCAGGCAGGGCGGGCCGATCCCGCTGCCCACGCAGATGGAGGATATGGCCTTCACCATCGAGGAAACCCCCGATTTCGGGCGTGTGATGCTGCTGTCCGGCTTTATCTCCGCCGGTACGTCCGACCGGTTCGAAGCCGCTCTCGACGGGCAGCGGATCGACACCATCGCCCTGCATTCCCCCGGCGGCGTGGTGCAGGAGGCGCTGCGCATGGGGCAGTTGGTGCGCGCTGCGGAATACGACACATTGCTGACCCCGGATGCGGCCTGCGCCTCCGCCTGCCCGCTGATCCTGTTTTCGGGCATCGAACGCACGGTCAGCCGCCGGTCCTGGGTCGGGATGCATCAGGCGGCCTTTCTGGAGGGCAGTTTCCTCTCAGGTGCGCAGGCGGCGCGGCAGGTACAGGCCATTCAGGGTGAGGTGCTGGAACATACCGCAAGCATGGGCGTCGATCCGCGCGTTCAGACCCATGCCCTGCAAACTCCCCCTGAGGAGGTCTATTACCTGCTGCCCGAACAGATTGAGGAATACGAGGTCGCCACTGTCCTGACGGACTAACGATCATGTGCCCCTGACCCGTGCCGCCCGACTGGCGGAACCAGTGACGACGCAAGCACCATGCACAATACAGTTTCAGCTCTAAAATGTGGAACGATTGCCGGGTGAAATCTATATCTTAAGGAACCCCGCCTTTCGATCATGGCGGCCCACATTCGCAGGAGAGGACCAAGATGGCACCGCGCGCGCTTTGGAAAGGACAGCTTCGCCTGTCGCTCGTCTCCATCCCGGTCGAGATATTCTCGGCCAGCAAAACGGGTGCGCGCGTATCGTTCCGCCAGATCCACAAACCGTCCGGCAAGCGTATCCGCTATGAAAAATCCGTGCCCGGCATCGGCCCCGTCAAGAGCGACGACATCGTCAAGGGCTACGAGGTCGATGACGACGAATACATCCTGCTGGACCCGGACGAGATCGACGCGATCAAGCTGGAGACGAAAAAGACCTTCGAGCTGGTTCAATTCGTCGATGCCTGCGAAATCCCGCCGCTCTATTTCGACAAGCCGTATTACATCACCGCTTCGGATGATCTGGCGCAGGATGCCTACCGCGTGGTGCGCGATGCGCTGCGGCAGGCGGGCAAGGTGGGGCTGGGTCAGGTCACGATGCGGGGCAAGGAATATCTGGCTGCCGTGAAACCCTGCGGTGACGGTCTGCTGATGGAAACCCTGCATTACGAGGATGAGCTGCGCGAGGCGGACGAGATCTTCACCGATATCGAGGATGACAAGGTCGATGAGGATCTGCTGGAGGTCGCGACCTCCCTGATCGACCGCAAGAGCGCGCCGTTCGACGCCGCCGCCTATCACGACAAATATGCCGAGGCGATGCAGACGCTGCTGGATGCCAAGATCAAGAACAAGAAGACCCCGCGTGTGCGCACCGACGATGATGACACCGGCGGCGACAGCAACGTGGTCGACCTGATGAGCGCCCTAAAACAAAGCCTGAAGGACGCGGACGGCAAGAAGAAGAAGGCATCCGGCAAAAAGGCATCCTAGATGGCCAAATCCCCCGACCCCTTGGCGGAATACAACCGAAAGCGGGATTTCTCCCGCACGGCAGAGCCGCGCGGTCAGGTCGGAACGTCCCAGGCGCGGCGGCGATTCCTGGTTCAGAAACACGCGGCGTCCCGACTGCACTACGATTTCCGGCTTGAATGGAACGGCGTCCTGCTCAGCTGGGCTGTGACCAAGGGACCCTCCCCCGACCCGTCCCAAAAACGACTGGCCGTGCGCACGGAGGATCATCCGCTGGACTACAGCGATTTCGAGGGCACGATCGCGAAGGGCGAATATGGCGGCGGCACGGTCATGCTGTGGGATACCGGCAGTTGGGTCCCGCAGGAGGACATCGAAGAGGGCCTGAAGGACGGCAAGCTGAAATTCACCCTGCAAGGCCAGCGCATGAAGGGCGGCTGGACATTGGTGCGGATGCGCGGAAAGCCGAAGGAAAAGCGTGAAAACTGGCTGCTGATCAAGGAGCGTGACGATTACGCCCGCGATGATGCCGATGCCTTCACCACGGGCACAGCCCTATCCGTGAAGAGCGGCCGCACGATGAAGGAAATCGCCGCCGACGCCCCCGCCAAGACCCCGCCCGAGAACACAACCACCCGCAACCGGAAACGCCCCGCCTTTGCGAAGCCGCAACTTGCCACATTGGTCGATAGCGCGCCCGAGGGCGACGACTGGCTGCATGAGACCAAGTTTGACGGCTACCGTTGCCTTGCAGCGCTGGGGAAGGGCGGAACGCGGCTTTATACCCGGTCGGGCAAGGACTGGACCGACCGGTTTCACGCACTGGACGGTGCCTTCGACCCGCTGCCCTGTGATGCCGCGCTGATCGACGGGGAGGTGATGGCCGCCCGCATTCAGGGCTCTGCGTTCTCCTCGCTGCAACAGGCGCTGAAGCAGGGGCACGCGCTGGTCTTCTTCGCCTTTGACCTGTTGAACATCGACGGTGAGGATCTGCGCAAGGCACCGCAGATCGAGCGTCGGGAACGGCTGGCCGGTCTGCTCTCAGGTGTGCAGCCCGGCGGCCCGCTGCGGCTGAGCGAACATATCGTCGGCAACGGGGCGCAGGTCTTTGCCAGCGCCTGCAAGGCCGGCGCCGAGGGGATCATCAGCAAGCGTATCGACGCCCCCTATCGCGGCACCCGCAGCAAGGCCTGGCGCAAGGTCAAATGCACGCGCAGGCAGGAATTCGTCATCATCGGCTACTCCCCCTCGGACAAGGCAGGACGCCCGTTTGCCTCGCTTCTGCTGGCCAGTCATCAGGGCGAAGCGCTGTGCTACAAGGGCCGCGTGGGAACAGGGTTTTCCGATGCCGCGATGACAGATCTGATGGACGCTGTCGTGCCGCGCAAGACACCGCCCAGCGCCGATGTTCCTGATGACATCGCTAAGAATGCGCAATGGATGCGCCCGAACCTCGTGGCCGAAGTGGAGTTCGCGGAATTTACCGGCGACGGCTATGTCAGGCATGCCAGCTTTCTGGGCCTGCGCGACGACAAGCCGGCCGACGAGGTGCGATTGGAGGAACCGATGCAGCAAGACAGCGAAACCACCGTTCAGGGCATCCG
>Ga0209345_10001662_pt1 | contig 26196 bp, 20 predicted proteins | sample Cruoilmetagenom7_FD_187294 | JGI IMG/M metagenome (GOLD analysis project Ga0209345, IMG submission 187294) | Oil polluted marine microbial communities from Coal Oil Point, Santa Barbara, California, USA - Sample 7 (SPAdes) (version 2) | ecosystem: Environmental > Aquatic > Marine > Oil seeps ...
CACCGCCTCGACCGCGCCATGTTCCGCGATGTTGCGGATGCGCAGGACAAGCTGGAACCAGGTCAGCAGCGGCAAGACCCAGAAGGCCAGCCACCACCACCACGCGCCGACCGCCCACATCAGCGCGAACAGCACCGCATTGGCGATGATGGCCCGCCCGATCACCGGGCCGGAAAACGCCTGCGCCAATTCCTGCGCGCCGGGTTGGCCCTCGACCTCGCCCGCCATTTTCAGCGCGAACATGATCTGCTGGCTGCGCTGCCTGATCCCAGTCCGCCCCGTGATATCGCGCCAGAGCTTGCGCCGCAGCGACGCGCGGGTGGTCGGAAAGGGTTTCGACAGGATCAAGTCGGGGTCGTCCTCGGTCTGGGTATGACGGTGATGTTTCAGATGATAGCGCCGGTATTCACCTAGATCGGCCAGGATCGGCCGCCCGCACAGCCATTCCCCGGCCCAGTCGTTCAGGCGGCGCGATTTGAACAGCGCATTATGCGCCGCCTCATGCATCAGGATCGCTAGCCCCAGTTGCCGGGAGCCGATGATGACAACAGCCAGCACGAAGGTCAGCGGATTGGGCCAGACCGCGAACAGCGCCAGCGCCAGCGCAATCGTGCCCCAGCAATGCACCACCAGCCACCATCCCCAGATGTCCGAGCGTTCGGCCAGCGCGCGGATCTCCTCGGTGGTGAAGAAGTCGCGCCCCAGCGCCTGATGGCTCTTGCCCGCCGCTGTCATGCTGTCCTGTGCCATCTCGTCCTCCCCTCCGCGATGATGAGCACAGTCTTTGCCTGCAAGGCGCATGTGTCAACGCCGCAGCAGGCGCGCGCACCCTCATGACGCCACGTCTTGCAATAGCACTTGTGCCACGGCAGAGGCTTCTTTATTCCGATCCGGACAGATTTACCGGGGAGGCACCAATGTCCACGAAACCGCGCATCGACAAATCCAGACTGCCCAGCCGCTATGTGACCGAAGGGCCCGCCCGCGCGCCGCATCGCTCGTATCTCTACGCCATGGGCCTGAACGAGGAAGAGATCCACCAGCCTCTGGTCGGCGTGGCCACCTGCTGGAACGAGGCCGCCCCCTGCAATATCGCCCTGAACCGTCAGGCGCAGGCCGTGAAGATGGGCGTCAAGCAAGCCTTCGGCACCCCGCGCGAATTCACCACGATCACCGTGACCGACGGGATCGCCATGGGCCATGAGGGGATGCGCTCCTCGCTGGCCAGCCGCGAAGCGATTGCCGACACCGTCGAACTGACCATGCGCGGCCATTGCTATGACGCGATCGTCGGTCTGGCTGGCTGCGACAAGTCGCTCCCCGGCATGATGATGGCGATGGTTCGCCTGAACACGCCGTCGGTCTTCATCTACGGCGGGTCGATCCTGCCGGGCCGGTTGAACGGCAAGGATGTCACCGTGCAGGACGTGTTCGAAGCCGTGGGCCAGCATCAGGCGGGCAACATGTCCGATGCCGAGCTCGAAATTCTGGAACGCGTCGCCTGCCCGACCTCGGGTGCCTGCGGCGGCCAGTTCACCGCCAACACCATGGCCTGCGTCTCCGAGGCGATCGGCCTTGCGCTGATGAACTCCTCCGGTATGCCCGCCCCCTATGAAAGCCGCGACCAGTATGGCGAGGCGTCGGGCCGTGCGGTCATGAACCTGATCGAAAAGAACATCCGCGCCCGCGACGTGGTCACGCTCAAGTCGCTGGAAAACGCTGCCCGCGTCGTGGCCTGCACCGGCGGGTCCACCAACGCAGGTCTGCACCTGCCCGCCATCGCCCATGAGGCGGGGATCGACTTCTTCCTCGATGACGTGTGCGAGATCTTCCGCGACACGCCCTATTTCGTGAACCTCAAGCCCGGCGGCGATTACGTGGCCAAGGACCTCTACGAGGCCGGCGGCGTGCCCGTCGTGATGAAGGAACTGCGCAAGGCAGGTCTGATCCACGAGGATTGCATCACCGCCAGCGGCTACAGCATCGGCGAGGAACTGGACAAGATCACCCGCGAAGCCGATGGCAAGGTCATCCACACCGTCGCCAACCCGATCACCAAGACCGGCGGCGTCGTCGGCCTCAAGGGCAACCTTGCCCCGACAGGCGCCATCGTGAAAGTGGCGGGCATGACCGAGGACCAGCAGGTCTTCACCGGCCCCGCCCGCGTGTTCGAATGCGAGGAAGACGCTTTCGCCGCCGTGCAGAAGCGCGACTACAAGGAAGGCGATGTGATCGTCATCCGCAACGAGGGCCCCGCAGGCGGCCCCGGCATGCGCGAGATGCTGGCCACCACCGCCGCCATTTCCGGGCAGGGCATGGGCAAGAAAGTGGCGCTGATCACCGATGGCCGTTTCTCGGGCGCAACGCGCGGCTTCTGCGTGGGTCACGTCGGCCCCGAAGCCGCCCATTGCGGCCCCATCGCGCTGGTCAAGGACGGCGACATGATCACGCTGAACGCCATCACCGGCGAAATCAGTGTCGATCTGACCGATGCCGAGCTGGAAGCGCGCAAGGCCGACTGGAAAGGCCCGCGTCCCACGATCTATGCCAGTGGCGCGCTGTGGAAATATGCCCAGATCGTCGGCGAGACCTACAAGGGCGCCGTCACCCATCCGGGGGCCAAGGCCGAGAAACATATCTACATGGATCTCTGACATCGGTATCCGGTTGCCAAAAGGGGCGGTCGCCGCCCTGCCGCTGGTTTTCCTGCTGGCGGGCTGTCTTGCGACGACGGGCGGGCCTGAGGGCGTGCCCGTCCTGCGCGAGGCCGAACTCGCGGGCGGCGCAATCGTCCTGAAACCACCGCCCGGCTATTGCATCGACGCGCGCAGTTTCAGCGACCGGCCCGGCGGTGGCTTTGCCCTGATCGGCAGTTGCGCCAGCCTGACCGGGCAGGCGTCGGGCGTCTTCGTCGAACCCGCGATCATCACGATCTCGGTCTCGCCCGCCGAAAACGGCACGGTCACCACCGATAGCCGCACCTTCCAGACGGCGCTGGGCCGGGGAAAGGTCCTCAGGGCGATCAATCGCGACGACGGGCTGAGCCTGCTGCATGTCGAAGGCGGGGCCCGCGTGCCGCCAAGTGCCGACCCGCGACACTGGCGCGGGCTGACCTCCGTTCAGGGGCAGGTGCTTGGTCTGGCACTCTATGCGGCGTCGGACAGTCCGATGATCGCGGATCAGGGGATGCGGATGATGGTCACACTGGCCGACACGATCCGCGCGGACAGCGACGCCGCCGCAACGGTTGCGCCCCTGGCCGCGAATGCGGCAGAATGATCCAGACCGCGAATGCGGCAGAGTGAGCGGGCGACAGCGTTTCCTGAATTGCATCAATCAGAAGCCTTGTTAAGATTTGTTTCTAAGAGCGATGTTAGACAAACGGGCCACAGGGCGCGGAAACGGTAAAAGGGCAGATCAGGGTTATGGCAGAACTGGGCGGCAAGATGTTTGAGGCGATCCGCTTCGCGCGCAGCCGCAGCCGCTGGGCCAATGCCGCGCGTCAGGCCGACGCGACGGATTTGGCCGAACTGCGCCTGCAACGCCAGCGCGCGCGCCAGTTGCGCCGCCATCTGGACGATCTGATCCATGTGGCCGAAAGCCGTCTTGCCCTGCCGATGATCGGCTCGACCGCTTTCCGCCGTCCGCATGGCTCGGACTGGGGATGGCGGCCGGAGCTCTGGCGCGGCCCTCTGCCAACGCCCGGCCTCGCCTCGGTCCAGAGCAAAAGCATGCTGGGCGGCGAGGTGACGCTGTTTCACGACTGCGAACGCTCCGAACTGACCCTGCGCCAGTTGCGCAACCGGCGTGAACAGGACCTGGCCCCCTTCGGCCTCAGGATGGACGTGTTCCGCTTCGACGGCTCGTTCCTGTCGCTGGTGGTCGATCTGCCGCCCGACGCTGTCGCAGGCCTCAAGCGGCGTCACCTGATCCGCATGAACACCATTGTCGAGATGGAGAAACCGCTCGAAATCTTCGCGCGGCTGAACATCCGCCACGGCCCCAATACCGAACAGATCGTGCGCGAACTGCCGCTGCACGAGGAAGACATCATGGTCGAATTCGACCTCGCCTATTCCAATATGAACGAGAAACGTGTCGAAAAGGCCTGGGTCGATCTGATCTTCGAAGGGCCCGAGATGAACCAGGTCATCCTGCGCGACCTGACCTTCAGCCGCCGCCCGCGCGCCGAACTCTAGACCCTGCCGAACCGAAACCATTTACCCCTGAGGATGGTCCAGTGAGCGATCTGAAAGTGACCAAGACACGCCTGTTTCAGGGCATCTGGGAGGGGGTCGTGACCGGCACCGCGCCCGGCCGTCGCCCCGCCATCGCCGTGACGCATCTGGAACAGCCGGTGCCCGGCGCCGATCTGGTCGAGGCTGCGGGAACAGGCGGCTGGCTCCTGCGCATCCCCGTCCCGCGCGAGGCGCTGAGCGATGGCATCCACACCTTTCTGATCCGCAATGCCGAAACCGGTGAAACGCTGGACAGTTTCGCCATCCTCGCCGGCGAGGCGCTGGCCGATGACATCCGCGCCGAAATGGACCTGCTGCGCGAGGAGCTGGACCTTCTCAAGCGTGCGTTCCGCCGTCACTGTCTGGAAACCCTCTAGGAAAAGGCCGCGCCATGATCACCGAAATTGTCACCTTTCCGATTCCCGAAGGCATGACCCGCGATCAGGTCATTGCCAATTTCGAGGCGACGGTGCCCGGCTGGTCCGCCAATGCCGACCTGATCCGCAAGAATTACCTTTATGATCCCGAAGGTCGGCGCGGCGGCGGCGTTTATCTGTGGAAGACGCTAGCGGCCGCAAAGGCAGGCCATGACGCCGCCTGGTGCGAGAAAGTGCGCGGCATCTACGGCGCCCCGCCGCAGTTCCAGTATTTCGAAACGCCCATCGTTCTGGACAATACGCTCTGACGCCCCCCCGCCTGACGGTCGCCCGCTGCCCCTGACGCTGGGTTTCAAGTGACAAACCCTGCGCCATCCGCTCAGATGGCGCACAAACGGGAGGCATCACATGACCGATTATCCGCATCTTCTGGCCCCGCTCGACCTTGGCCATGTCACCCTGAAGAACCGCGTTCTCATGGGCTCCATGCACACCGGGCTCGAGGAAACGAAGGACTGGAACCGCGTGGCCGAATTCTACGCCGCCCGCGCGCGCGGCGGGGTCGGGCTGATGGTGACCGGCGGCATGGCCCCCAATCGCGAAGGCGGGGTGTTTCCGGGGGCGGCGGGCCTCTTCACCGATCAGGACATCGCCAACCACCGCATCGTCACCGACCGCGTGCATGACGCGGGCGGCAGGATCGCCATGCAGATCCTCCACGCGGGCCGCTATGCCTATGGGCCCGAATGCGTCTCGGCCAGCGCCATCAAATCCCCGATCTCGCCGTTCGCGCCCAAGGAACTGGACGAGGCCGGGATCGAAAAGCAGATCCACGACATCGCCACCGCCGCCGCCCGCGCCCGCGAGGCCGGATATGACGGGGTCGAGGTGATGGGATCGGAAGGCTATTTCATCAACCAGTTTCTGGTGACGCATACCAACAAGCGCACCGACCGCTGGGGCGGCTCCTATGAGAACCGGATGCGCCTGCCCATCGAAGTGGTCAAACGCGCCCGTGCCGCCGTGGGCGATGATTTCATCATCATCTACCGCCTCTCGATGATCGACCTTGTGCCCAATGGCTCCACCTTCGATGAAGTCGTGCAACTGGCCAGGGAAATCGAGGCGGCAGGGGCCAGCATCATCAACACCGGCATCGGCTGGCACGAGGCGCGCATCCCCACCATCGCCACCTCCGTCCCCCGCGCGGCCTTTGCCTGGGTCACGAAAAAGCTGATGGGGCAGGTGGGTATCCCGGTCATCACCTCGAACCGGATCAACACGCCCGAAGTGGCCGAGGATGTGCTCGCCACCGGCTGCGCCGACATGGTGTCGATGGCGCGCCCGCTGCTGGCCGATCCCGATTTCGTGGTCAAGGCGATGGCCGGTCGCGCCGACAGCATCGCGCCCTGCATCGCCTGCAATCAGGCCTGTCTGGACCACACCTTCAGTGGCAAGATCTCAAGCTGCCTCGTCAACCCGCGCGCCTGCTTCGAGACGGAACTGGTGATCGCCCCCGCCGCCACGCCCAAGACCGTGGCCGTCGTGGGCGCAGGGCCTGCGGGCCTCTCCGTGGCGCTGACGGCGGCGGATCGGGGCCACAAGGTCACGCTCTTCGACCGCGCCGCCCGCGTGGGCGGGCAGCTCAACATGGCGCGCCAGATCCCCGGCAAGGAAGAATTCCACGGTCTGGTGGACTGGTACGAAACCATGGTCGCCGATTCCGGAATCGACCTGCGCCTGAACACCACGGTCAGCGCCGATGATCTGGCAGGCTTCGACGAGGTGGTCATCGCCACAGGCGTCCTGCCCCGCGATCCCGGCATCCCCGGTCAGGACCGGCCGAATGTGCTGTCCTATATCGACGTGCTGGCGGGCAAGGCCCCCGTGGGCAAGACCGTGGCCGTGGTGGGCGCGGGCGGCATTGGCTTCGATGTCTCGGAATACCTTGTCCACGAAGGTCACAGCCCGACCGAAAGCATCCCCGACTGGATGCGCGAATGGGGTGTCGCCGACCCGGCTCAGGCGCGCGGCGGCCTCGCCGCCGAAGGCCCGCGCCCCGACGCGCCCGCCCGTCAGGTCACGCTGCTGCAACGCAAGGCCGAACGCCCCGGCAAACGGCTGGGCAAGACAACGGGCTGGATCCACCGCGCCGCCCTCCAGATGAAGAATGTCCAGATGATCGGCGGCGTGAATTACGAACGCATCGACGACGACGGCCTGCATGTCACCTTCGGCGAGGCGCGTGAAAACCCCCGCGTGATTTCCGCCGAAACCGTGGTGCTCTGCGCGGGCCAACTGCCCGAACGCAGCCTCGCTGATGCACTGACAGAACGCGGCATCACCGCCCATGTCATCGGGGGCGCGGATGTGGCCGCCGAACTCGACGCGAAACGCGCCATAGATCAGGGTACAAGGCTCGCCGCGATCCTCTAACCCCGATGTCATCTTGCTTCAAATACTCCGGGGTCCGGGGCAGCGCCCCGGTCCCACATCTGCCCCGGCTCAAACCGTGTGCAGATAGAGATCGTAATCCACATCCGAAATCGTGCGCGCCACGCGCGCGTATTCGGCGGCTTTGACGGCGACGAAAGTGCGATGCATGTCCTCGCCCAGAGCCGCTTTCAGAAAACCTGACTCCCGCGCCACCGCAATCGCGGCACCCCAGTCGCGCGGGATGCTGTCGTCACCGCCCGCCTCGTCATAACCGTTGCCGGTCGTCTCGGAGCCGGGGTCGATCCTGTGGGCCAGACCGTGCCGGATACCGGCCAGCACCGTGGCCGCGACAAGATAGGGGTTCGCATCCACCCCCGCCGGGCGATGCTCGATCCGCCGCGCCCGCTTGTCCCCTGCGGGTATCCGCAGCGCCACGGACCGGTTGTTCACCCCCCAACTGGTGGACACCGGCGCATAACTCTGGTTGGCGAAACGCCGCCATGAATTGGCATGGGGCGCAAAGACCAGCATCGCTTCCCCCATCGTGTCGCGCAGCCCGCCAAGCGCATGCAGCAGCGGGTCGGACCACGTCCCCTCGACGCTTTCCGTAAACACATTCCGCCCGTCACCGTCCTGCAAAGACACGTGGAAATGCATCCCCGACCCCGCGTAATCCTCGATCGGCTTGGCCATGAAACAGGCCGTCACCCCATGCGCGCGCGCCTGCGCCCGCACGATCCGCTTCAGCCGCATCAGATCGTCGGCGGCCTGCATCACATCGGTCCGGTAGTGCAGCGTCAGCTCATACTGGCCCGGCGCATATTCCGAGATCATGGTTTCCGCCTTGATCCCCGCCTTTTCCGCCCCGGCATAGATGTCGGAGAAGAGCGGCAGCATCCCGTGCAGGTGATCCACCGAATAGACTTCGGTCCGGTGGCTGGCGCGCCCGTCCAGCACATCGGCCGCAGGACGCACCCGCCCATCCGCGCCGCGCTCATTGGCCAGCAGGAAGAACTCCAGCTCGAACGCCCCCGCCGGAAACAGCCCCTCCGCCGCCATCGCATCCACCTGCGCCTGAAGCGCGTGGCGCGGGTCCGATGTCATCGGCGCGCCCTCCAGCGTGTAAAGCGACATCAGCACCTCGCCGCGCGGCGGCATGGTGCCATGCAGCGGCTTCAGCGTGCCGGGGATGGGCCAGGCCCGCAGGTCGCCATCGCCCTGATCCCATATCAACCCGGTTTCATGAACATCCTCGCCGCAGATATCCAGACCCAGGATCGAGATCGGCAGAAACCGCCCCGACTGGTAAAAGGCCAGCAATTCATGCCGCCGGATGATCTTGCCCCGCCCGATCCCGTTGGAATCATGCAGCACGATGTCGAAGGCCTCGATCTCGGGGTGGGCCTCCAGAAAGGCTTCCGCCTCGGCCAGGGTCGCGCCCGAGGGGCTATGGGTCTTGGTCGTCATCTCAGTCCTCGTGATGCCCGAACAGCAGGGCCAGCGTCTCGTCGAAGGCCGCAATCAGCCGGTCGATCTGTTTCATGGTGGTGACGGGGCTGACCAGCATCATGTTGTGAAAGGGCGCGATCAGGCAGCCGCGATTGAGCAGGCAGGTGTGGATCACCGCCTCCAGTGCCGGTTGATGCGCGGCCTCGGCCTCGGTCCCGTTGCGCAAGGGCCCCGGCGCGCAAATGAACTCGACCCGCGCGCCCACACGCAGCACATGCCAAGGCGCGCCAGCCGTCGCGATGGCGTCGGCCAGACCGGCTTCCAGCCGGGCCGCCCCTTTTTCCATATGGGCATAGGCCTCGGGCGTCATCACCTCGGCCAGCGTCGCGCGCAGGCAGGCGAATTGCATCGGATTGGCGGACAGGGTGGTGCCCATCCCGGAATGACCGGCAGGCCGCGTCGCGTTATAGGCGGCAAACCTTTCGGCCACAGCGTCGCGCAGCCCCCAGATCGCCGTAGGCATCCCGCCTGCCACGCATTTGCCCGCAACAAAGATATCGGGGTCCAGCCCATGCACGGCGGTATAGCCGCCCAGACCGCTGGACACAGTATGCGTCTCGTCGATGATCAGCAGCGCACCATACTGGCGTGACAAGGCCCGCAACCCCTCGTGAAATCCGGGCTCCGGCAGGACCATGCAGGAATTGGTCATCACGGGTTCCGTCAGGATCGCCGCCACCTCACCCGTGGCCAGCGCTGCCTCGACCCCGGCCAGATCATTGAACTCGACCGCCACGGCGGTGCGGGTCAGGTCCGCCACCTGCCCGGTCAGACCGGGACGGGCCACGGTCTGCCCGTCGTGAATGGCCACCATCGCCTCGTCCACCGTGCCATGATAGCAGCCGTTGAACACCAGAACCTTTGGCCGCCCCGTCACGGCCCGCGCCACACGCAGCGCGAAACGGTTGGCATCGGTCGCGGTCGTGGCGATCTGCCAGCGGAACGCGCCAAAGCGTTCGCTCAGCAACCGCCCCGCCTCCAGCGCGGTCTCGGTCGGCAGCATATAGGTCAGGCCATCGCGCGCCTGCCGCCGGATCGCCTTGGCCACGGGCGCGGGCGAATGGCCGAACATCGACCCGGTATCGCCAAGGCAGAAATCATCGACCCGCTGCCCGTCCAGATCGGTCAGCCGCGCCTTGCGGGCCTTGGCCACCAGCATGGGGAAGGGCATCGGCCAATCCTTCATCCAATGCATCGGCACATCGTCCAGCCAGGCCGCCGTGCCAGCCGCCAGCGCCGCCTGCGTGCGCGGTCGCGCAGCCGCATAGATCGCCGCTTCGCGCGCCCGCACCGTTTCCAGTCGTGCGACCGGCACGCCTGCGATGACATTTCCGGTCGTTTCCATCACCCCGTCCATGGCGTCATGACCTCAGCCTGAATCTGTTTCCAGCCACATCCATATATTTGATCAAATACAAAGGGAATAATTTTGAGGATAAACCTCTGAATCAACATGATCGCTGTGCATTTGATCATATTGAAGCACAGGTCCGCGCGCCGAAACCCCCGGAAAATCCACCGTGATCCCTGCTGATCCGGGGGCACAATGGATATTTTCGGCAAGAAGAAACAGGTGCTCCAAGCCCCTTTCCTCGTTTCCATGCCATTAACGATCCCCGACAATACCCCGATATTGTCCGCACCCCGCCCCAGTCGTGCCCGAATTCGACGCGATACCGGAAACAACGCAATGAAAAGGGTGTCGCGCATGGATCGTCTTACGGAAATGGAGGCCTTTGCCACGGTTGTGGATCAGGGTGGCTTCACCGATGCGGCCAAGAAAATGGGCATTTCCAAATCGGCCGTGTCCAAACATGTCTCGAGCCTCGAGGCACGTCTGGGCGCGAGGCTGCTGAACCGCACGACGCGGCGTGTCAGCCCGACCGAGATCGGCCTGGCCTATTACGACCGCGCCCGCCGGGTGCTGAATGACGCCGGAGAGGCGGACGCGCTGGTCACCTCGATGCAATCGGCGCCCTCGGGCCTGCTGCGGATTTCGGTGGCCACGGATTTCGGGGTGAACCACCTGTCGCCCGTGCTGGGGGATTTCCTGTCGGAATTCCCGGATATCACAGTCAACATGGTGCTGAACAACCGCTATGTGGAACTGATCAGCGAAGGCTTCGATATGGCCGTGCGCATCGGCGAGCTGGAGGACAGCACGCTGCGGGCCCGCAAGCTGACCGAGACGACAAAGCGGATGATCGCAAGCCCCGCCTATTTCGAGAAATACGGCCGCCCGCAGAAGATCGACGATCTGAACGACCACAAGCTGCTGCATTATTCCAACCAGTCCAACGGCAACGTCTGGAAACTGACAGCTCCCTCGGGTGAAAAGCGTCAGGTGCGCACCGCGGGCTGGCTGAGTGTCAATGACGGCCAGTCCCTGCTGAACGCCTGTGTCGCGGGTCTCGGCATCGCCTATCTGCCCAGCTTCCTCTATGCCGATGCGATGGAGAAAGGTCTGGTCGAGGATGCGATCCCCGATCTGCCGGTCGAAACCCAGGGCATCTACGCGGTCTATCCGCCGGGCCGGTTCACCCAGCCCAAGGTGCGCGCCTTCATCGACTTTCTGGTGCATGAATTTGCAGACAAGGGCCCGACCGAGTGGTGAAACCCTGATCTGACAACGTGGCAAGCCCGCCCGCGCCCTCGGTGCGGGTTTGTCATTTCTGCGCGGTCGTTGCCGAAAAATGCGCCCGCAGCAGGGTCACCAGACGCCGTTGCAAGGGCCGGTGCCGCTGCCGCAGGGGAAGTGCCGCGAACACAGGCTGCGGAATACGCGGCGCGCCTGTCACGGCATGGGCCTGCCCGCCGGCGATGAGGGCTTGCGCCGTATCCTCCAGCACATAGCCCGCGCCATCCAGCGCAAGGATCAACCCCGCCACGGTGGCGTTCTGCCCGCTCGACACCGGGGCGGCGGTCAGTTGCGGCAACAACCCCGCATGGGCGGCGCTGAAGGCGGGCGAGATATTGGCCCGCACATAGCTTTCCGTCGGCAATGCCGCCAGCGTCGCAGGCCGGGTCGAGATCATGCGATAGCTCAATTCCCCCACGGTTTCGAAATGCAGGTCCGGCTGCGGTTTCGGCGTGAACAGCAGCGCCAGATCAAGTGCGCCGCTGACCAGATCGGCACACATCTGCGCGGAATAATCCGCCTCGATATAGAAGGCCGCTTCGGGCAGGGCGGCGCGGAACTGGCGCATCCAGTCGCCGATGTGGTGATCCGTCAGGTCACGCTGCAATCCGATCCGCAGCGTCATGGCCCGGCTGCCCGATCCGGCGGTATCCTGCAACGCCTCGGTCCAGCCCTGCCGCAAGGCACGGGCATGTGGTTCGAATCGCAAGCCCTCGGTCGTCAGCCCCGTGCCCGCGCGCGAACGATGAAACAACCGGCACCCCAACGCTGTTTCCAGCGCCCTTACCCGCCCCGAAACGGTGGATTGCGTCACCCCCAGCCGGTCGGCGGTGCGGTTGAAGCTGCGCGTTTCACACAGGTCGAGGAAGGTTTCCAGAAGCTCGGTTTGCATCGCGGGTCCTGATCGGTTTATCCGATTAATAAACCCTGCTCGCGCGGATTGATAGAGCCCGCGGACGCGCCGATAGTCACGCTGACAGACGGCAAGGAGCATGGCATGGCAGAGTTTCCGACACAGGCGCGCGTGGTCATCATCGGTGGCGGCGTGGTGGGAACATCCGCGCTCTATCATCTGGCCAAGGCAGGCTGGACCGACAGCCTTTTGCTGGAACGTAATGAGCTGACCGCAGGCTCCACATGGCATGCGGCGGGCAATGTGCCGACGTTTTCGTCAAGCTGGTCGATCATGAACATGCAGCGCTATTCGGCGGATCTCTATCGCCGCCTCGGGGCCGAGGTCGACTATCCGATGAACTACCATGTCACCGGATCGCTGCGCCTTGGTCATAGCCGCGAGCGGATGCAGGAATTCGCCCGCGTCGTGGGCATGGGCCGCTATCAGGGCATGGATCTGGATCTGCTGGGCCCGGACGAGATGCGTGGCCGTTATCCCTTCCTTGAAACCCATGACCTGAAGGGCGCGCTCTACGATCCCAATGACGGCGACATCGACCCCGCACAGCTTACGCAGGCGCTGGCCAAGGGCGCGCGGCAGATGGGCGCGCGGATCGAACGCTTCTGCCCCGTCACCGCCGTGCGCCGCGAGGGCGACGAATGGGTGATCGTGACCCCCAAGGGCGAGGTGCGCTGCGAAAAGGTCGTCAACGCCGCCGGATACTATGCGCGCGAAGTGGGCGCGATGTTCGGGCGCGAGGTGCCGATGATGGTGATGAGCCATCAGTATCTGCTCTTCGACACGATCCCGGAACTGGCGGAATGGTCGGCTACCACCGGCGCGAAACTCCCGTTGCTGCGCGATGTCGACAGCAGCTACTACCTGCGTCAGGAAAAGCACGGCTTCAACCTCGGCCCCTACGAGGCCAACTGCCGCGCCCATTGGATCACCCCCGACGATCCCATGCCCGAAGATTTCAGCTTCCAGCTTTTCCCCGACGATCTGGAGCGTCTGGAATGGCATATCGGCGATGCGATGGCCCGCGTGCCTCTGCTGGAAAAGGCCAATCTGCAAAAGGTCATCAACGGCCCGATCCCCTATACCCCGGACGGCAACCCGCTGATCGGCCCCATGCCCGGCCTGCCCAATGCCTTCGAGGCCTGCGTCTTCACCTTCGGCATCTGTCAGGGCGGCGGCGCGGGCAAGGTGCTGGCCGAATGGGTGACCGAAGGCGGCACCGAATGGGACATGTGGTCCTGCGACCCCCGCCGCTTCACGGGGTTCGAGGATCGCGATTACTGCATCGCCAAGGGGATGGAGGTGTATGGCCACGAATACGGCATGCACTTCCCCCATGCCCGCTGGCCCGCAGGCGCGGACAAGAAACTCTCGGCGCTGCATTCCCGGTTGCAGGATGCAGGCGCGCAATTCGGGGCCTATAACGGCTGGGAACGCGCTAACTGGTTCGCCAAACCCGGTGACGACACAAGCTGGGACGGCAGCCAGACATGGGACCGCGCAGGCCCATGGGCGCCGCGCGTGGCCGAGGAATGTGCCGCCGTCCGCGATGGCTGCGGCGTGCTGGCGATCTCGGGCTTCTCCCGCCTCTCGGTCGAAGGGCCGGGCGCGCAGGATTACGTCAACGGCCTGACCGCCTCGCGCATCCCGCGGGTGGGGCGCGTGGGACTGGCCTATTTCGCCGACGACAAGGGCCGCATCGTGACCGAGATGTCGGTGATCCCGCGCAGCCCCGATTGCACATGGCTGATCACGGCGGGCGTGGCGCAACTGCATGATGGCGAACTGCTGTCGCGGCAGGCCCCTGCGGGCATCACCGTGCACGACCGGTCTGACAAATACGACTGCCTGCTGCTCACCGGGCCGAAAGCGCGCGATATCCTTGGCCCCCTGACCGACGCCGACCTGACCCTGCCCTGGCTCTCGGCGCAGGAGGCGCGGGTCTGCGGGATCGACTGCATGGTGATGCGCGTCTCCTTCGCGGGCGAACTGGGCTGGGAAGTGCATTGCCCCGCCGCCGACGCCCCGCTGATCTGGGATGCCGTCACCGCCGCCGGGGCCAAACCCTTCGGCATGTTCGCGCTTAACGCTCTCAGGATCGAAAAGGGCTACCGCGCGTGGAAAGGTGACCTCTCCACCGATTACACCCTGCTGCAGGGCGGGCTGGAGCGGTTCATCGACTGGTCCAAGGACTTCCCCGGCAAGGCCGCGCTGATGGCCGAGAAACAGGCGGGCGTCTCGAAACGCTTCGTGACCCTGACCGTGGACGCAGGCGATCAGGACGCGCCCTACATGTCCACGCTCTGGCATGACGGGAAGATCGTGGGCGAAACCACAAGCGGGGCCTGGGGCTACCGTGTCGGCGCGTCGCTCGCGCTGGGCATGGTGCGCGCCGATCTGGCCGCCCCCGGCACCCCGCTTGAGGTCGAGATTTTCGGTAAGCGCTATGGCGCAGTTGTGCAGCCGGATGGCCCGCTCTGGGATCCGGCCAATGAAAGGATCAGGGCTTGAGCAAGATCACACTTCTGGACGGTGGCATGGGGCAGGAACTGGTCCACCGGTCCGGGGATCGTCCGACACCGCTGTGGTCCACACAGGTCATGGTGGATCATCCCGGCATCGTGCGCGCCGTGCATGGCGACTACTTCGATGCGGGATCGACCATCGCCACCACCAACAGCTATGCCGTGCATCACGACCGGCTGGCCGGCACCCCGCTCGAGGGACAGCTTGACGCCCTGATCGGCCTGTCCCTGGCCGAGGCGCAGGCCGCGCGCTCTGCCCATGGCACAGGCCGGATCGCAGGCAGCATCGGCCCGCTGATCGCCAGCTACCGCCCCGATATCCACCCCGCCCATGACGTGGCCACCCCGCTCTATGCCGAAGTGGCCAAGGGTCTGGCCAAGGGCTGCGATATCCTGATCTGCGAAACCGTGGCCTCCGTCGCCCATGCAAAGGCAGTGCTCGAAGGGGCCCGGCAGGCCGGTCTGCCGGTCTGGCTGTCGCTGACCGTGGATGACGCCGATGGCACGCGCCTGCGCTCGGGCGAGGCTTTGGCCGATGTGCTGGCCGTGGCCGACGCTGCCGATGCGATCCTGATCAACTGCTCGGTCCCCGAGGCGATCCCGGCGGCGCTGGATGTGCTGGCGCAGGGCGACAAACCCTTCGGCGCTTATGCCAACGGCTTCACCCGGATCACCGCTGCGTTCCTTGAAACCAAACCCACCGTCGACGCCCTGTCGGCACGGCAGGATCTGGGGCCAGAGGCCTACGCCGCCCATGCCATGGGCTGGATCGGGCAGGGGGCCACCATCGTCGGCGGCTGCTGCGAGGTGGGCCCGGCCCATATCACCGAACTGGCGCGGGCCATCCGCGCCGCAGGGCATGAGGTGGTCTGACCATGGTGGATCTGCCGAACAAGGCACAGGCTGTCATCATCGGGGGCGGTGTCTCGGGCTGCTCGGTTGCCTATCATCTGGCCAAGGCAGGCTGGACCGACATCATCCTGCTGGAACGCAAGCAACTGACCTCCGGCACCACATGGCATGCGGCCGGTCTGATCGGACAGTTGCGCGGCAGCCAGAACATGACGCGTCTCGCGAAATATTCCGCCGATCTCTATGTCAAGCTCGAGGCTGAAACTGGCGTCGCCACCGGCATGCGCCAGACCGGCTCCATCTCGGTCGCGCTGACCGAACACCGGCTTGAAGAACTCCGCCGTCAGGCCACGCTCGCCCGCGCCTTCGACGTGGACGTGGCCGAAATCTCTCCGGCCGAGATCAAGGCCATGTATCCCCATCTCGAAGTCGGCGATGTGCTGGGCGGTGTGCATCTGCCGCTCGACGGTCAATGCGACCCGGCCAATATCGCCATGGCACTGGCCAAGGGCGCGCGGATGCGCGGGGCAAAGATCGTCGAAGGCGTCAAGGTCACGCGCGTCACCGATGACGGCACCAGCGTCACCGGCGTCGATTGGGAAACCCCCGAAGGCCGGGGCCATATCGCCGCCGACGTGGTCATCAACTGCGGCGGCATGTGGGGCCGCGATCTGGCCGCGCAATCGGGCGTGACCTTGCCGCTGCATGCCTGCGAGCATTTCTACCTGCTGACCGAACCCGTCGAAGGGCTGGGCCGCCTGCCGGTGCTGCGCGTCCCCGATGAATGCGCCTATTACAAGGAAGACGCAGGCAAGATGATGCTGGGCGCGTTCGAGCCGAAAGCGAAACCCTGGGGCATGAACGGCATCTCCGAGGATTTCTGCTTCGACAGCCTGCCCGAGGATTTCGACCATTTCCAACCCATCCTCGAACACGCGATGCACCGCATGCCCCTGTTCCAGACGGCAGGCATCCACACCTTCTTCAACGGCCCCGAAAGTTTCACCCCCGACGACCGCTACTATCTGGGCGAGGCGCCGGAAAAGCGCGGCTACTGGATCGCCGCCGGATACAACTCCATCGGGATCGTGTCCTCCGGCGGGGCGGGCATGGCGCTGGCGCATTGGATCACCGAAGGCGCGCCGCCATTCGACCTTTGGGAAGTCGACATCCGCCGCGCCCAACCCTTCCAGCGCAACCGCCGCTATCTCAAGGAACGCGTGACCGAAACGCTGGGCCTGCTCTACGCCGATCACTACCCCTACCGGCAGGTCGAAACCGCCCGCGGCGTGCGCCGCTCGCCGCTCCATGGCCATCTGGCAGACCGTGGCGCGGTCTTTGGCGAGGTCGCGGGATGGGAACGCGCCAACTGGTTCGCCAAACCGGGGCAGGAACGCGCATACCGCTATGACTGGGGCCGTCAGAACTGGTTCGACAACCAGCACACCGAACATATGGCGGTGCGCAACGGCGTCGGCCTCTTCGACATGACCAGCTTCGGCAAGATCCGGGTCGAAGGGCCGGGTGCCCTGACCTTCCTGCAACGGGTCTGCGCCAACCAGATGGACGTGCCAGCCGGACGGATCGTCTATACCCAGATGCTCAACGAGCGTGGCGGGATCGAATCCGACCTGACGGCCACGCGCCTGTCGGAAACCGCCTTCCTGCTGGTGGTGCCGGGCGCCACACTGCAACGCGATCTGGCATGGCTGCGCCGCCATCTGGGCGATGAGTTTGCCGTCATCACCGATATCACGGCGGCCGAATCCGTGCTCTGTCTGATGGGGCCGAAATCCCGCGACCTGCTGGCCCGCGTCAGCCCCGACGACATGGGCAAAGACGCGCATCCATTTGGGGTCGCGCGCGAGATCGAGATCGGCATGGGCCTCGCCCGCGCGCATCGCGTGTCCTATGTGGGCGAACTGGGGTGGGAACTTTACGTCAGCAGCGACCAGACCGCCCATGTCTTCGAAGCGCTCGAGGAAGCAGGGGCCGACATGGGCCTCACCCTCTGCGGCCTGCACACGCTGGACAGTTGCCGGATCGAGAAAGCCTATCGCCACTGGGGCCATGACATCACCGACGAGGATCACGTGCTGGAGGCCGGGCTTGGCTTTGCCGTCCGCACGGCCAAGGGCGATTTCATCGGCCGCGACGCGGTCTTGCGCAAACGCGAGGCGGGCCTCAGCCGCCGCATGGTGCAATTCCTGCTGCAAGACCCCGACCCGATGCTGTTCCACAACGAGGCGCTGGTCAGGGACGGCCAGATCGTCTCGATCGTCACCTCGGCCAATTACGGTCACGCCTTGGGCGGGGCCGTCGGCATGGCCTATGTGCCCTGCGCCGGACAAAGCGCGGAAGAGGTGCTGGCCTCAAGCTACGAGATCGAAGTGGCGGGGCGGCGCTTTGCCGCCACGCCGTCACTGGTTCCCCTCTATGACCCGATGGGCGAAAGGATGAAGGCATGACTGACCTGAATGTCGAAGGCTGCGCACCCGAACGTGCAAAGCGCGCGGCCCTGCGCTCCGGCGGGCGGGCGGCCCGTGTCGCGGCACGGGGCGCACCCCTGGCCGATAACCTGCGGCCCGTGCGCGCGGGCATGTCCGGTGGGCAATACAAACCCCTGACCGCCGCCGGGATGGAACGCATCCATCAGGCGGCACTCGACGCGCTGGAAACCATCGGCCTTGCCGATGCGCCGCCCACGGGGATCGAGATCATGACGAAGGCGGGCGCGATCCTTGGCGATGACGGCCGCCTGCGGTTCCCCCGTGCGCTGGTCGAAGACATGCTGGCCCTCGCCGCGCGCGACATCACCCTGTTCGGCCGCGATGCAAAGCACGACCTGCACCTGTCCGGCAGCAAGGTCCATTTCGGCACGGCCGGGGCTGCGGTGCATATCGTCGATCTGGAAACCAACAGCTACCGCGACAGCACGGCGCAGGACCTCTACAACGCCGCGCGCCTGACCCAGCATCTGGACAATGTGCATTTCTTCCAGCGCGCCATGGTCTGCCGCGACGTGCTCGACAATTTCCAGATGGATATCAACACGCTCTATGCCTGCTGCGCGGGGACCACGAAACATGTGGGCACCTCCTTTTCCGACCCCTCCCATGTCGATGGCTGCTTTGACCTGCTGCACATGATCGCGGGCGGCGAAGACGCATGGCGCGCCCGTCCCTTCGTCAGCAACTCCAACTGCTTCGTCGTGCCGCCGATGAAATTCGCCACCGAAAGCTGCCAGACGATGGAGGCCTGCATCCGCGCTGGCATGCCCGTGCTGCTGCTGTCGGCGGGGCAGGCCGGGGCCACCGCACCCGCGCCCATTGCGCTCGCCATCGTGCAGGCCGTGGCCGAATGTCTGGCAGGCGTGGTCTATGTCAACGCCATGGCACCGGGCCATCCCGCGATCTTCGGCACATGGCCCTTCGTCTCCGACCTGCGCACCGGCGCCATGTCCGGCGGCAGCGCCGAACAGGCGCTGCTGACCGCAGGCTGCGCCCAGATGCACCAGTTCTACGGCCTGCCGGGGGGCGCTGCCGCAGGCATCGCCGACAGCAAACTGCCCGACATGCAGGCCGGATGGGAGCAGGGGATTTCCAACGTGCTGGCGGGCCTCTCGGGCCTCAACATGGTTTACGAGGCGGTGGGGATGCATGCCTCGCTTCTGGGCTTCTGCCTTGAATCGCTGGTCTTGGGCGATGACATGCTGGGCCAGGTCATGCGCTGCGTGCGCGGCATCGACGTCACCGAAGACAGCGTTAGCATCGAGGCGATGCGGCAGGTCTGCCTCGAAGGCCCCGGTCACTATCTCGGCTCCTCCCAGACGCTGGCGCTGATGCAGACCGAATATATCTACCCCGAAATCGCCAACCGCATGAGCCCCAAGGAATGGGCCGAGGCCGACAAGCCCGACCTTCTCCGCGTGGCCCGCACAAGGATGGACCGGATCCTGTCACAGGCAGGACCGCAGGTCGATCCGGTCGTGGATGCGGCGGTGCGCGCCAAGTTCCAGATCGCCTTTGAAGGAAGGACCATCTGATGCGGCTGGGTTTCATCGGACTGGGCAACCTTGGCGGCCATCTGGCGGCCAGCCTTCTGCGGGCAGGCTTTGCCGTGACGGTGCATGACCGGGATCGCGCGCTGGCAGACCGGCATCTGGCGATGGGCGGCACATGGGCCGACAGCGCCGCCGATGTAGCGGCGGCCTCCGACACGCTGCTGACCTGCCTGCCATCTCCTGCGGTGTCCGAGGCGGTCCTGCACCAGATCCTGCCCGCGATGCAGCCGGGCAATACATGGGTCGAGATGTCCACGCTGGGGCGCGACGATATCCTGCGACTGGCCACCATCGCCGAGGCCCACGGCGTGCGGATGCTGGAATCCCCCGTGACTGGCGGCGTCCATCTGGCCGCGCGCGGCGAGATCACGGTGCTGGCGGGTGGCGACAAAGACGTGTTCGAGGCGCATCGCACGGCGCTGGAGGCGATGGGCAACCGCATCTTCCACATCGGCCCGCTGGGCTCGGCGGCGGTGATAAAGGTCATCACCAATATGCTGGCCTTCATCCATCTGGTGGCGGATGGCGAGGCCCTGATGCTGGCCAAACGCGCAGGGCTGGACCTCAAGACCGCGTGGGAGGCGATCACCGCCTCCTCCGGCACATCCTTCGTGCATGAAACCGAAGGCCAGCTCATCCTGAACGGCAGCTATGACATCGCCTTCAGCATGGATCTGGCGCTCAAGGATCTGGGCTTTGCGATGGGCTTCGGGCAGGAATTCGGCGTGCCGCTGGATCTTGCGGGGCAGGTGCAACAGACCTTCGTCAAGGGCCGCGCCGCCTATGGCGGGCAGGCGCAATCGACGCAGATCGTGAAGCTGCTGGAAGATGTGCTGGGCACGGATCTTCGGGCCGAAGGCTTTCCGGCACGGCTGGAATGAGTATTTACGGCAAGATGAAACAGGAACGCCGCCCCGGGTCAGGGGGCGGCGTTTTTCGTTAAGGATCAATCAGCCGCGCAGCGCGCCGCCGGTGGCCTTGGTCACCTTTTCGATGATCTTGGCCCCCACGGCTTCGATCTCGGCCTCTTTCAGGGTCTTTTCCGTGGGCTGCAACCGCACGGTGATCGCCACCGATTTCTTGCCCGCGCCCATCTGCGCCTCGGCCTTGTCGCCGGTGAACTCGTCGAAGACGCGCACCTGATCAATCAGCGCCTTGTCGGCCCCAAGGGCCGCGTTGACGATCGTCAATGCCTCGGTGGTGCTGTCCACGACAAAGGCGAAGTCACGCTCCACCGCCTGCAGATCGCGCATCACCAGCGCGGGGCGCGTGGCACCGGTCTTGCGCGGGCTGGGCACCTCGGCAGGCCAGATGGTGAAGGCCACGGCGGGGCCTTTCACATCCAGCGCGGCCAGCACGCGTGGGTGCACCTCGCCGAACACGGCCAGCGGTTTCTTGGGGCCAAGGCTGATCACGCCATGCCGTCCGGGATGCCACCAGCCAGCCCCGTTGCGCAGGATCTGCACACGCTCGGGCGCGCCAAGGGCGGCCAGCACCGCCTCGGCATCCGCCTTGGCGTCGAACACATCCACCGCGCGGGATGCGCCATGCGGATCGCGCGGGCCGGTGCGCCCGACCAGCAGACCCGCGACCTGCACCACCTGCTCACCCGGCTCGCCGCCGGTGAAGGCATGGCCCACCTCGAACAGCGCCAGATCCGCAAAACCGCGCGCCTGATTGCGGGCCGCGGCCTGCAAGAGACCCGCCAGCAGATCGGGGCGCATATGGGACATGTCGGCGCTGATCGGGTTGGCCAGCATCGTCGCATCCGTGCCGCCCCCGAACAGCGCTGCCGCCGCCTGATCAATGAAGCTGTAGCTGACGCATTCATTATACCCCAGCGCCGCCACCGTGCGCCGCGCGATCTGCTCGCGCCGCTGGCCCAGCGACAGGATCGGCTTGGGCACGCCCACATGGGCGCGCGGCATCGGCTTGCCCACCAGCTTCGTCAGCGAGGCGATCCGCGCCACTTCCTCGACCAGATCGGCCTCGCCCAGAACATCGGGGCGCCAGCTTGGCACATGGGCCATGTTGCCTTCCAGCTTGAAACCCAGCTTGGTCAGGGTCTGGCGCTGCTCGCTTTCGGGAATGTCCATCCCGACCAGCGACTGCACCCGCGCCGTATCCAGCCGGTAGGCGCGGCTGACATCGGGCACCTTGCCCGCCACCACGACCTCGGACGGCTCACCGCCGCACAGATCAAGGATCATCTGCGTCGCCAGATCGACAGCCTCCATGTTGAAGGCAGGATCAATACCCCGCTCGTTGCGATACCGCGCATCGGAATTGATCTTGAGCGCGCGGCCCGTCATCGCGATCTGCACCGTATCCCAAACAGCCGCCTCGAGGAACACGTTCACCGTCTCATGGGTGCAGCCCGTCGCCAGCCCGCCCATGATGCCCGCGATGGACGCGATCCCCGCATCGTCCGAGATCACGACCTGCCCCGCGTCGAACGTATAGGTCTTGTCATCCAGACCCACCAAAGTCTCGCCACCCGAAGTGCGGTGAATGCGCAGGTTGCCCTGCACCTTGTCCGCATCGAAGACATGCAGCGGGCGGTTGCGGTCGAAGGTGAAGAAATTGGTGATATCCACCAGCGCCGAGATCGGGCGCAGCCCGATGGCGCGCAGCCGGGTTTGCAGCCATTCGGGGCTGGGGCCGTTCTTGACGCCACGGATCAGGCGACCGGCGAAAACCGCGCAGCCACCCTCCCGCGTATCCGCGTCGATGCTCACACCGATGGGGCAGGGGAAGCTGCCCTTGATCTCGGCCTCTTTCGCAGGTCGCATGGTGCCCAAGCCCCGCGCCGCCAGATCGCGGGCGATCCCGCGCACACCCAGCGCATCGGGGCGGTTGGGGGTAATCGCGATCTCGATCACCGGATCGACCTTTGCCGGATCGTTCTTGGCCAGCCAGTCGGTGAACCGCTCGCCCACCTCGCCGGACGGCAGCTCGATGATCCCGTCATGCTCCTCGGACAGTTCCATCTCGCGCTCGGAACACATCATCCCGAAACTCTCGATCCCCCGGATCTTGCCCACGCCGATGGTCCTGTCGATGCCGGGCACATAGGTGCCGGGCTTGGCGATGACCACGGTAATCCCCTCGCGCGCATTGGGCGCGCCGCAGATGATCTGGGTCTCGCCCTCATCGGTCAGCACCTTGCAGACGCGCAGCTTGTCGGCGTCGGGATGCTTTTCGGCATGGATCACCTTGCCGATGGTGAAATCGGCCAGCTTGGCGGCGGGATTTTCCACGCCTTCGACCTCAAGCCCCAGATCGGTGAGCGCATAGGTGATCTCGTCCACCGTCGCGGTGGTGTCGAGATGATCCTTCAGCCAGGAGAGGGTGAATTTCATGTTGTTTTCTCCAGACGCGTTATGGGTGTTAATTGATTTTCTATAGCTGCAACAGCATCCGATATTTTCTTTGCTAGTTGATCTTTTTCCGGCGTAGTCCCCGAAACTGTTGCTCGCAGTTTGCGCTTCATATCTCTGTCGTCCGAAGTTTCTAGACCAGATTCATCTGCGGCGTATTCAGCGAGCGTCTCTAGCGCTATTATTATTTCGTTCCGTGCGCTGAAAAGATCGTTTGCGGCATTTTCTACTTCATCGCTGCCGATAACTGCTCGGCACCTAATTTGTGCGTTCCGCAGCGCTTTAAATACATCGCTATAAGTTCCGATCTTCTTATAGCGATGCTCGTAGGTGAACATCTTGTTATTCAGTTCTTCGATTGGCACTCTCAATAGCGGGCTGCGGATGTCGCGGAACGCATCATCAACGTTTAAATCAGCGGCTATCATTTCTTCGGAGACTTCAGCACGCCGAGTGGATCTTCTCTCATTGCGCCACTCATTAATCTGCTTCCAAGCAAAGATGACACCAATTATAACTGCCAAATGCTGAAGAATTTCAGTCACTGGAGCTAACCAGAAGAAGTCACGGCAAACATTCTCGCATGCCGTCATTCTTTCTAGGCTACTCACCGACTTAACCCCCCATGCAGCGTCGGTACATCCAGGGATGCAAAGCCGTAATGCCGCAGCCAGCGCAGGTCTGAATCGAAAAACGCCCGCAGATCGGGGATGCCGTATTTCAGCATGGCGATCCGGTCGATGCCCATGCCGAAGGCAAAGCCCTGCCATTCATTGGGGTCGATCCCGCCCGCCTGCAGCACCTTGGGATGCACCATGCCCGAGCCCAGAATCTCCAGCCAGTCATCGCCCTCGCCAACTTTGAGCGTGCCACCCTCCCACGAGCAGCGGATATCCACCTCGGCGGAAGGCTCGGTGAAGGGGAAATGCGACGCGCGGAAGCGCAACTCGACGTTATCCACCTCGAAAAACGCCTTCACGAATTCCTCAAGGCACCATTTCAGGTTGGCCATGGAAATATCGCGGTCAATCGCCAGACCTTCGACCTGATGGAACATCGGCGTATGGGTCTGGTCGTAATCCGCGCGATAGACGCCACCGGGGCAGATGATGCGGATGGGCGCGCCATGCGCCTCCATCGACCGGATCTGCACCGGGCTGGTGTGGGTGCGCAGCACATGCGGCGGGCGCGGATCATCCGCCGCGCGGTGCATGTAGAACGTGTCCATCTCGGCCCGCGCCGGGTGATGCGAGGGGATGTTCAGCGCATCGAAATTATACCAGTCGGTGTCGATGCGCGGGCCTTCGGCCACCGAAAAGCCCATATCGGCGAAGATCGCCGCCACTTCCTCGGACACCTGCGAAATCGGGTGGATCGTGCCTGCGCGACGGCCGCGCCCCGGCAGGGTCACGTCCAGCCATTCGGCGCGCAACCGCTCGTCCAGCGCCGCATCGCCCAAAGCGGCCTTCTTGGCCGAAAGCGCGCTCGTGATCTCGTCCTTCAGCGCATTCAGCGCGGGGCCTGCGACCTGTCGCTCCTCCGGGCTCATCTGGCCCAGTTCGCGCATCTTCAGGCTCAGCTCGCCCTTCTTGCCAAGGGCGGCAAGGCGCACCTCCTCGATGCTGGCCTCATCCGCGGCCCCAGCGATCAGGTCCAGGTATTTGCGTTTCAGATCGTCCATCACACGGCGTTCCTTGCTGTTGTGACCCGTCCCCGCAGGGCATGGCCCGTTCATGCAAGAAGCCGCAAGACCCTGACAGGTCCGCGGCTTCCTTATTCTGCAACTCCGGTTGGAGTGGCTTACGCGAGCGCGGCCTTCGCCTGTGTGACGATGGCACCGAAGGCTTCGGGCTCGTGCACGGCCAGATCGGCCAGAACCTTGCGGTCCACTTCGATCCCGGCCAGGGCCAGACCGTTGATGAAACGCGAATAGGTCATGGTTTCGTCGAAGGCGCGCACACCTGCGTTGATCCGCTGGATCCACAGCGCGCGGAAATTGCGCTTGCGGTTGTGACGGTCGCGGGTGGCGTACTGGTTGGCTTTATCCACGGCCTGTGCGGCAACGCGGAAGGTGTTCTTGCGACGACCATAATAGCCTTTGGCGGCTTTGATGATCTTCTTGTGACGGGCGTGGGTGACTACACCGCTTTTGACGCGAGACATATCAGCTTCTCCTTAACGTGCGTACGGCATCATCGACTTGATGATCTTCTCATCAGGAGCCGACATGACTGTGGTGCCGCGGGCGTTGCGGATGAACTTCTTGTGACGCTTGATCATGCCGTGGCGCTTGCCAGCCTGACCGGTCAGGATACGTCCTGTCGCCGTCACCTTGAACCGCTTCTTGCAGCTCGACTTGGTCTTCATCTTGGGCATTTCCGTCTCCTTGACTTTGGGTCGGTTCACGCGCGACTCGGCATGCCACATTGGCCGGTCCCGCAAGTAAGAGCGCGCGATATACGAAGGATCGGAAGGGCTGTCCAGCCCAAAGCCGCCCCTGATCCGCAGTCTTTGCAGGCTGTTGGTCGAAAAACCGGGCCTCGGTGGCACCTGCCGCCTCAGAAGACGTTGCCGATCACCTTGATGAAGGCCTTGGGGATATCCTCGATCCGGTAGCCGCCCGGTTTCTGCGACAGCGCATAGATCACCAGCGCCCCGCCCACGACCAGCGCGATCGTGGCGATGCGCGGTGCGCGCCCGTCCGAAAACGCGCTCATGATCGAGGGTGCCGAAAACCCGGCAATCACAAGGCCGATGACAAGGGCCATATCGGAATCCATGGTGCAGCCTTTGCCTTGGAACGGATCTGAGGGGGACAGGTTACTCCGGATCGCTGGCGAAAATCAAACGTTCCTCGCAGGGGGCGACACGCAGGATGTTCGTGGTCCCCGCCTTGTTGAAGGGCACTCCGGCGATGACAAGGATCTGGTCCGCCTCGGTGGCGTAACCCTGCGCCCTCGCGGCACGGGCAGCGTTCACCACGGCCATCTTGAAGCGGTCCAGCGCGCCGGTCATCACGCAGTTCACGCCCCATGTCAGCGCCAACCGCCGTGCGGTGCCGCGCAGGCTAGTCATGGCGATGATCGGGACGCGCGGCCGCTCGCGCGCCGTCAGCAGCGCGGTGGTGCCCGACTGCGTATAGCAGCAGATCACCTTGATATCCGTGGTCTCGGCGATCTCGCGCGCGGCGGCGACGATCCCGTCGGCCACCGAAGTGCGCGTCGCCTTGCGGCTGGCCTCGATGATCTCGCGATAGGTCGGGTCG